>Ga0335072_10003963_pt1 | contig 22151 bp, 12 predicted proteins | sample Lox_Sample_21_FD_206725 | JGI IMG/M metagenome (GOLD analysis project Ga0335072, IMG submission 206725) | Soil microbial communities from Loxahatchee National Wildlife Refuge, Florida, United States - Lox_Sample_2.1 | ecosystem: Environmental > Terrestrial > Soil > Wetlands | place: USA...
GGAGAAAACGCGGTCTGCTCAAGCGCGTTCAGCTTTCCGTAAGCGGATGCCTCGGCCCGTGTGACGTGCCGAACGTCGTCGCGATTGTCACTCCAACCAAAACAGTGTGGCTGGGAAACATCTCAAGGCGAGATCAATATCAATCGTTGCTGGACTGGGCCTCGCGCAGCAAGAACCTGGGTTGCGCGGTTGATATTCCAGGCGAATTGATGGTTCACCTGCTGGAAGACCCAGTGTCGCTTTGACGTGTCCGGTCATGGAAGCCTCATGCTAGTCAATTCGGATGGTTGCAGGGTTTGCGGAAGTGATTGAAAGCGAAGCAACTTTGGTTGCGGAGGCCTGCAACCATCCGAATTGGTTGGTGCTACCCTTTTCTTTTGAATTGATACGGAAAGCGGCCTAAGTGTCAGATGCCAGGAATTGAGCCGCTAAATCCCATTGTTCCAGGAAGGGGTTGAGCCACCAGAAGCGACTCAACCGGCCGGAAATTGAGACTCGTCCTTTGTCGAGATTGGTACTTGAGGGGCCTAATTCGCTTCTGGAAGTTTTTCAGCACGACATTTCTTGCCGCGAGAGGCCCGATTCCGACGGTTCTGCCAATACCTCCTCCACCGCGGGCATCTTTGGGCTGGATAGGTCCTTTGCCCATATAGCAGTCGCTAGGGCAATTTCAGGTTGACGTGCGTGCTGTCGCATGAGCAGCGCAGCGTCTCTAGGTCACCTTTCCTTGGCGTCACATATAGCCAGGAGTCGCAACCTGCTTTCGGACATCTGAATTGCAACAATAGATTCTTGAAAGCCTCGACGACAGCGCTAAATTCGGCTTTTGTAAAGTTTGCCCACTCGTTGTAGTGGATTGCCTTGTTTATGACCCATTCCTCGCCGCCGCAGTCGGCCAAAGCCGCTGTTCGGGCCGCTTTCATGTCTTCCACTTTGGCCTTCGCCGCATCGTCCTTCCAGTCATTTGCCGCCTTGGCTGCTAATTTTAGGAGTTCGCCATGACGACCGATAATTGCCGGCATCAAATCCCCGAAGTCATAAGAAAAGTCACTTCTGAATGTAGGCTTCGCTCCCAACTCGTTAGCGAGTTCAGTCGCTACGTATTCCATGTGTCGCCGGAGCTTGCCAGCCGCCGCGTGAATATCGTTCTTCGCCAAGTCGGCGCGTATCTTGTCCCACACCTCGGCTATTTCTTCAAAGATCGGGCCTGTCTGAACGGTCCAGCTATAGAACTCCACGCCTCCCTTGGGATCGACAAGACCCTCCATCCTCATCTGCTTTGCCCAGACCTTGTCGTGGGTCGTGATGATGAACTGCGTGTTCGGAAAATGCTGCTTCAGGAGCTTGCAAAATTGCTTGCGATGATCCTGGTCCACGGACATGACTACGTCATCCAGGACCGCGAAAAGAAAACGGTCACCGAGCAACTGTTTCATGAGCGCGAAATAAAGGCAGACCCCCATCCCGTCCTGATGCCCCTCGCTGTGGTATGCGCCTGGAGGAAACATACCGCGATCATAGAAGTCCACCGCGAGGTCAAGCTTTCCCTCTGAGGGCTCAAGTTTTGCCTTAAAGCCGCTCTCGTCGTCTTCGTTGATCTCTCTGTAGTAGCCGCTGAAATCTCCCTCGACCGCTTCGTATAGTGATCGAAGATGTTCCTCCGACACGTCGCAGTACGTGTTGTAGACGGCTTTTCCGGCTTCCTCGGCCGCGGCAGCCTGCTTGGCCGCCTGTCGCGCGTTGCGGCAGGCTATGATCCGGTCTTCTGCCAGGGTAAGAAAGGTCTGTGCCGCTACGGTCGCGCTCTGGTCTGGTTTGCTTTTGATCGTCTCCATAAGCGTTTCAAGCTGTGTCTTCAATAAGGGCGGTACTCCAATCCAGCCTTTTTCGAGGTCCTCTTTTTTCGCCATGACTCGCTCGACTGTGTCCTGAGCCTTGGAAAACGTCGTAAGGCGTTCGGACCAGATTCCGAGCGCCGCAGCAAATTCCGCCGTGCTGTCGCTTTTCGCCATTTGCTGGACAGGCCCAATGAGCGCCGCAAGCGCTCGCGCTTGTCCTGCAACCTTTGCAGCGTTCTCCAACAGTTGTTTTTGCAGTTTTTCGGCCTCCTGGGATTTCTCCAGTTTCTCTCGCAGATGTTGCTTCAGACGCTCCTCGTCCTTCCAATCCGTGTCGCACAATGGACAGCGTGCCCCCTCAACGAGTGCCAGGCCGCGTTCCACAAAAGATCGCCGCTTGATAGCGTCGACTAAGTGCGGATCGCCCTTCAGCTTCGCCAAATCATCCAGGATGCTCTTAACTTCTCTCGCGCCCAGTGTCGAGAATCCGACCTCCGCGCCCTGCAGTGCCGTCAGATCGCGGATCGCGGACTGCTTGTTAAATGTGTGCTGGGGCCCTCCTTCCCCCACCCCGGCATTCACGCTTGTATTCGCTTTCCATTCCTGGATTTCAGCAAGACCAAGGGTTTTGCGCGGAGCATTAACTGCCCCCAGAATGGCTTCTTTCGTGAGCGTTTTGACATCCAGATGCCGCCGCAGCGCATCGTTGGCAGTCTCAACGTCCCGCTTTGCAGTCGTGTGGGCTGTCGCGAGCCGATTTTTTACTGTCGACAGTATGCTTCGAATATTTCCGATCTCATCCAGCTTCAAAAGAGCCTGAATTTCTTTTGACCGTTCGCCTGCTTCAACGATGATGTACTTGATGATTTCACGCCGGGAAAGAATAAATTCAGGATGGCGAGCTACCTCCTCAATCGCCGCCCTAATTTCAGGATCGTCCGGTTCCAGAGTAAAACTCTTCGCTGTCTTGACGTTACGCTTGAGCACAGCCGTTTTCTTCGTTTCAGGGATATGCACGGTGAGCCAGACCTCGGCCATAGCCGGATCATCGCGGCGATCTACGTGCGGCCCGTGTCTTTGGAGGCTCAGGCCAACGGTTCCTTTGCCAGTTAAGCGGGAGATTTCACCGGTCAGGCCGAACTGAATAGCATCCACGACGCCGCTCTTGCCCGAACCGTTCGGACCCGAAATTACGAAGCTCTTGCGCCGGGGTTTAATTTCCATTTCCCGGACGCCGCGTAGTTCTTGTATCCGAATTGCTTCAATCTGAATCACACGGCTTCTCCCGATGTTTTCTTTGCGAGAACCGCGACGAAATCGTCTGCCTTCAGCTTTTCGCCTGACTCAAGGAGAGCGCGAAGCGCATCGACGATGTCCCTGCTAACGTTTTCTGATGCAGAAAGCCTTTCATAGAACGTATTGAGGATCGCTTCTTGAACCGTCGCCATACTGTTTAACCTCCGCTGCCGAAGCTTTTTGAAAACGAAGGAAAGACAATTACATTTTCAACAAAACCCTCAATTTCGGAGATCTTTCGCAATCTGTGCCATTTCGGCATATCGGCAAAGCGCATTGGCGAGCTGCATTTGTTTGGGACTGGAGCATTCCGGCTCAAGCAGACGAGGGCTGGCGACGACAATTACGACTGCCTGCGCCCGAGAAGTCGCTACGTTGAGACGGTTCAGGCTGTAAAGAAATTCCATGCCGCGCGGCGCGTCTTCGGGAGCCGAGGTGGTCAGAGAATAAATCACGACGGGTGCCTCCTGGCCCTGGAACTTGTCCACAGTACCGACGCGCGCCCCTGGCATTCGTTCGAGCAAATCGGAAACTTGCGCGTTGTAGGGAGCAACGACCAGCACGTCCGCCAGACCCAACTTTTTGCGCTCTTTCCCGTTCGTCCAATGCACCTTTTGCCGCGTGAGACTGTCGACCAGCTTCACGACAACACCGACTTCTTCAGGCGAGGAGTTCTGGTTTCCTTCATGCTCCACAGCGATAAGCCAGAGCCCGTTTCCGCTGAGCCATAGGTGTCCTTCTATGCGTTGCTGATCCAATCCGTCGACGGAGAGGAGCCGGTCTTCATAGAAGACCTCCGACGTGAAGGCACACAGTTTCGGGTGGAGCCGCCATGTCTTTTCGAGGAACAAACCGTTCTCTGCTGGCATCGTCTTCGCATCGCCGAGAAAATATTCCAGCGCGGAGAGGTCAGCTCCTTCCGGATGGCTTCCTTTCAGCGGCTGCTGGAGTTGCTGCGGATCACCGAGCAACACCAGATTTTTCGCCGCCTGGGCGACAGCAAGCACGTTCGCAAGCGCCATCTGACCGGCCTCGTCGACGAATAGGGCATCGACGGCCTCAAGGTAATCGCCCTGCGCCCAGAGCCATTGTGTGCCTGCGAGGACATTCGCGCCCGCCCGAAAGGCCGCTAAAGTCTCGTTATTCTCGACGGTCGTAACAATGTAAGGAGAATCGTGTTCGGGTTTGTCTTCCTTCTTGACCTTCTGGACGCACCGCAATCCGCGGAAACCCACCTCTTCGGCTGCTTTAACGACCTGTTTCAGTAGGTTCGATATAACCTTGTGGCTCGTTGCCGTAACGCCGACTTTCTTGCCGCTGCGGACGAGCTCGGAAATCATCCGCGCGCCAGTATAGGTTTTCCCGGAGCCCGGCGGTCCTTGGATCGCCAGGAGCGAATGGTCGAGTTGCATACCCAACCGCTTGGCGGCTTCGACCGTCGTCTCGCCAGCAGAGATAAGGGTAGTTTCGGCATTGTTTCGGCGCGGCTGAAGCCGCAGCAACAGATCGCGCGCCGCGCGATACGGCCCTGCTGCGTTGACGCCGTGCTCACTGATCCACATTCCCAGGCGAAGAAGTGCATCAGACAGCACCGCAGTGCTAGGTCCAACGTCGCTCGCATAAATCGCATTCGGATGCAGCTCTGCCGTTTTTTTGGTCTTTTTGATATCTAATGTCCGAGCGGCAAGATCGAGCCCGACTACTTCACCGACCTTATCGCCCTTCGAGTAAACGGCGTCGCCGGCCCGAACGTCCGTATCCTGTTTTTCAAACGCGTATCGATCCGTGGGAATGCCGCGCTGTACGCCGAGCCGTTGAACGAACTGCAACCGCGCCACTCCTGCTTTTTCATCCAGCAGATCGTCGTCCGCCGTCTCTTTGAGGCGAAAGAATTCCCACCAGTCCGCCTTGGATTCCCGCCGGTGCCAATCAAGCAGGTCAGACAAAAGCCAGATGGCCTGTTGCTCGGCGGTTCGCAGGGTAGCATTCTCCGGTATTCCGTTTCGCAGCGCAGTCGCCACGGCCGCACTCCGCTGCTGCCGCTCGTCCACGGCTTCCGGTGCCGCGCCGTCGGCCAACGCAGGCCTGCCGATCTTCTTGCCGGCGGCTTCCAAGGACTGCCGCTCCGCTTCGAGCCAGCTCCGTAATGCCCGCGCTGACAAGCAATCCTCCGCGTTGTAGGAAGCGATGATATTGAGGACCGACCGTTCGAACTGGGGCGAAAGACCTAATTCCAGGCTGTGCTGTACTTGCCGCATGGCGCCGCGCGCATCCTCCAACGGCGTCTTGCGTTCAAAACCGTATATCGTTTCCAAGGACTTCAGAGAATACTGCTCAACGCTCGCCCGCGCCGCTCGCTTTACGATGGTGTGCAGATCGACCAGGAGCCGCGCGCGCAAAATCCGGTCGATTTCGTCCTCGCGTGTCGCGTAGCGGCCCATCAACCGCTTCAAAGCGCCGGGCTCATAGCCGCCGAAGTGATAAATGTGCATCGACGGATTTTTCGCCCACCGCGCCATGGCGAGGTCGACGAACCATTCAAATGCCGTCTTTTCTTCTTGCGCTGTCATCGCCCACCGAAATTCGTAGTCCACTTTTCCGTTGTCGTCTTCGTACGCCACGCCGAATAAATACTCCCGGCCTCCCCTGCCCACGAAAGGATCGCCTTCCAGATCAAAAAACAGGTCGCCGACCGAGGGTTCCGGCAGGCCATGCAGTCCATGGTCGTCGTCTAGGCGAAGAATTTCGTAAACCGGCTTGTTCTGTGTGCGGCTTTCCACCTGGACGCGAGCCTGTTCGCGGACGCGGACATAACCGTCAGCGGAGCCGCGCTCCGGCCTTCGTTCCAAGGGCAAGGGAAGGCTCGCCAGGTTTGCCATCGTGTGGACATCCCATCCCCCTAGCTGCCGCTCCTGAAGCTTGCTGATACCGGCAACCAAGGAAAGATGATCGTCGGCATGCCAGCGTTCATCACACTCGCCCCACCATCGGCAGACGGAGCAATGAGCCGTCGGCTCGGGATAGGTTTGCGCCTCGCCATCATGATTGTCCACGGACGCTTCAAGCCGCCGCTTTACATATCGGTAGTAGGCGGCGAAATCGCTCACCCGATACATCTCCGCGACAAAGCCGTCGTTAGGCGGGACCACGTGCATATGTTCCGGCCAGAATTCCTGCACGGACGCGATCAGTTCCGCATATAAGGACAATTGGAGGATCGTTCCGGCCTTGGTTTCCATGGCCAGCTTGCAGTCATACGGTTCGTATGACCAATCGCCGAGCTTGCTGCGACGATTAACACGCCGCAAGATATCGGCGCGGCCGAGCCATCGGCCGTCTGCGAGACTGGCTTGCAGAATGACTTCGGAGCCCTTCGCCATCGCCGCGATCGTATCGGCCACCGCGTTTTCCGGCGCACTCTGGCGCAGATCGACGACGCTAAGGCCGCATCGGACCAAATACCGCACATAGGCTTCCTCATGATCGAAACCCAATTGCCGCAGCACCCAAAGATCGGGCGACCGCCACGCGGGTTCAGCCTTGCCGCCCGCCGCAACAGCTAGGTCGAGGCTAGTCAAATGGCGGCATGCGAGGTGATTGCTTAGATCGCTGGCAGAAAGGCGGACAATGCTGGATTCAATTCTCATTAAACGATTACAGACAAAGTTAATTACGTGCCACGGTAAGCTAAATGAATTCCGGGTTGCATCTTATTCCCGAACCGCGCCTGTCGCAACAGCGAGTGGAATAGCCCACTGCAGGACCATCCGCCAGAAAAATAGATTAGCCGGCAATGTGACTGATCGAACTAAATGTCGAAGGGTCGAAAGGTCAAAACTGAGCTTGATTGAGCTCGGAACTGATTACGAAGGGTCAGTGCCTCATTGCGGAGGCCTGTAACGTTCCGAATTTATTGGTGATCGCATTCCGGGTTGAACTTATACGGGCCGCTTAGAAGTACGGAATACAACAGTTAAGTTCCATCGCTGCCGTTGCTTAGCCAAGCCTGTCCGGGTAGTTCTTACGAATCCAGTCTTCGATGTCTTTCCGCACTCGCACGGCCATCTTGCCGCAAGCATCGGCCTCGTTTTGTGAAACCAACCCGTAGTCGTCATAAGCGCCGACGTTCCGCTTTTTGCGCAGCTTGTCCAACGTCGGGATGATCTTCCGTTCCGGGTCTATTGAAAATTCCAAAGCTTCTATCGTGCGATAGTGCTCGTTATTGCCCCTTACTACGCGGTACCCCGCTGCACGTAGTGCCGCCGTACCACACACTCGAATCACGTCGTATGCCAAGCCCAATTGCACATCAGGAGACAGCTTGCCGTTGACCGCTTTTTCGTAGTCCGCGACGCGTCCGTCAGCCAGTGCGAGCAAACGCGCAATTTCTGAAGCGTCGGACGGCAATCGTTCGAGCCAGCTATTTTTCACCCAACTCTCGAAGGACATTTTCATCGCCTATTATGAAAAGCTTCTTCTCCGTCAGCACGTTCTTCAAGAAATTGCCTCGGAGTTTCGACTGAAATTCTTTGACGGAATATACCGTAGGGTTGATCTCACGATTCAAGGCTTTCTGAGCACCAGCCAACTTTGAAACAACACTACCGAAATCGACTTTACCGACGACCATAAGATCAACGTCGCTGCCAGGCGTTTCGCCCGACCGGGCAACGGAACCGTACACAAACGCGAGATTGATCTTCTTCCGCAACGTTTCGAGCGCCGAAGACAAAACATCGTGCATTCCAATCGTCTTGGTAACCAGGCTCTTAATCTCGGCGAAGACGGGGCTATCCTGATTTGCACTATAGAGCGTGCGCGCCGCTTCGATTTTTCGAGCGATCAAGCCTGCATCGACTAATTGCCGGACCTCACGTTGCACAGGCCCGAGGCTCTTGCCTGTCAAGCGCGCGAGCTGCCGGAGATAGAATGATTCCCCCACGTGACCGTACAACACCGAGAGCACGGCCCCACGGGTGCGGCCAAACAAGGTGTCGGATAAGATAGTCGCTGTACCCATTGTGGGGTCAATTGTACCCTTTAGGGGTACACCGTTCAACCGAATTACCGGGTCCATCGCCTCAATGCTGCATGATGGTCTTGCAATGCGGCGGGAGCGTTGAGGAAACCGGCAATAAGCTGCAGACCGTAAGCGGGAAATGCAGGAGCATCATCACCGTGCAGCCGAAGCAGCAGAGGGGGGTGGGCTTACCGAGTGTCCCCGATGCAATTTCGGGGTATGCTCAACAGCGATAGCATTAGTTATTCAAGGAATGCTGGCCCTTCGGCCAGAAATGGATGAAATCGAAGGCACACGTGCGCTTGGATAATGCACGCGACCGTGGGGGGAAGACAAAAGGGGAGCACAGTTGAACGCTGTCGAGATAGAACAAGCAATAACCGAACTCGCCGACAAACCGTTCGATGCGGCAAATTTCCCGTATGCCTTTCTTGAAGCGTTCGGCAACAAAGAGACGACAATCAAGAGGCTGCGCGACGGCTCGTCGAACAAGTCCGACCTTGGCGGAGTCCTCCAAACCAACAACATCCATATCCTGACATGTGGCACGGGTGATGTAACGAAGACGCTTAAAGCCCTCAAAGACAGCCCCGCGACGACAAAGGCGAAAGCAAAATTCATTCTCGCCACCGACGGCTCAGCCTTTGAGGCGGAAGATCTGACTAGCGGCGAAACTGTCGCGTGTGCGTATGAGGACTTCCCAGACCACTTCGGCTTTTTCCTACTGTTGGCAGGTATCTCGACGGTCCGCCAAATCAGCGAAAACTCTTTCGACATCCGGGCCACCAGCCGCCTCAACCGCCTCTACGTCGAACTTCTGAAAGACAACGCCGAGTGGGGCACCTCCGCGCGCCGCCACGACATGAATCACTTCATGGCGCGGCTGATCTTCTGCTTTTTTGCTGAAGACACGGACATATTCATCGGTAAGGGCCTGTTCACCGACACAATAGCGCAGATGAGCGCGAAGGATTCTTCAAACACGCATCAAGTCGTTGAGACGCTGTTCCGCGCCATGAATACAAAGAACGAGGACCGGGAGCGCGAGGGCCTTCCCCGATGGTCCGGTTCATTCCCTTATGTCAACGGCGGCCTGTTCTCCGGCAACATGGACGTGCCGCGCTTCAGCAAAATAGCCCGTTCCTACCTTCTCCATATTGGCAATCTCGATTGGACGAAAATCAACCCAGACATTTTCGGATCGATGATCCAGGCCGTCGCCGAAGACGAGGAGCGCGGCGAGTTGGGCATGCACTACACCAGCGTGCCTAACATCCTGAAAGTCTTGAACCCGCTTTTCCTCGATGATCTGCGCACGCGGCTTCAAGAAGCCGGCGACAACGCACGTACCCTGCTAAACCTTCGCAGGCGCATTGCAAAAATCAGGGTCTTCGATCCCGCCTGCGGTTCCGGCAACTTCCTCGTTATTGCGTACAAGGAAATGCGCGCCATCGAGGCAGAAATCAACAAACGACGGAGCGAAGTAAATCTTCGCTCTGAAATTCCCCTCACGAACTTTCGTGGCATTGAGCTACGAGACTTCCCCGCCGAAATCGCCCGGCTTGCCCTCGTTATTGCCGAATACCAATGCGACGTTCTCTACCGAGGGCAGAAACTGGCGCTTGCCGAGTTTCTTCCGCTCCGTGCCGACAATTGGATTACATGCGGCAACGCGTTGCGACTCGATTGGCTCGGTATCTGCCCGCCGACTGGAACAGGCGTCAAGTTGAAAGCCAGTGATCTCTTCAGCACTCCATTGGACCAGGCGCAGATCGACTTTCAAAATGAAGGCGGAGAGACCTACATCTGCGGCAACCCGCAATTCAAGGGTGCTCGAAAACAGACGAAGGCACAAAAAGAGGACATGGCACTCGTCTTCGGCGGCGGAAATGATTACAAGGACTGCGATTATGTAACTGCCTGGTATTTGAAGGCATCCGAATTTATTCAAAGCTGCGATGCCATCTTCGCTTTTGTCTCCACAAGTTCAATTAGCGAAGGCGAGCAGGTTGCGCATTTGTGGTCTCGCCTCTACAGAGACGGCTGCCATATCAACTTCGCTTATCAAGGGTTTAAATGGAGAAACAACGCGTCGAACAACGCGGTTGTCCAGTGCGTAATTGTCGGTATCGGGAGGTCGAAGCCTGCACGGTGCCTCCTGTATGAAGGTGAAACAAAGCGCGCGGTCGATTCGATTTCGCCGTACCTGATCGCGGGTGCTGAACTGTACGTTCGCGCACTTGACCAGCCCTTATCCACCGAATTGACTCCCATGGTTATGGGCAGCATGGCGAGGGACGATGGAAATCTAATTCTGACGTTAGATGAGGCAGCCCATATAGTCAAAGCTCGGCCCGATGCTGAACGATTGCTCCGCGGATTGCTAGGCTCCCAAGAACTCATTCACGTGCGCGACCGAAAATGTTTATGGATCGAAGAGGAGAACTTGGAGTTAGCAGAGCAAATCCCGGAGATTCGCGGGCGGGTAGACAAGGTCAGAGCATTTCGCCAAGCATCGTCGGCCAAGACGACGCAAGGGTATGCGACGATACCGCACAAGTTTGCACAAAGGGCACATAAAGACGGACTCGCGATGATCGTCTCCGCCACTTCATCAGAAGAGCGTGAGTACATCCCTGCGGACATTTTGGACGAGCGAAATGTCATAACCAACGCAGCTTATGCCGTCTATGGGCCATCTATTTGGGAATTGGCAATAGTTGTCTCAAAGCTTCATATGTGTTGGATTGCCGCTGTATGCGGAAAATTGGAAACTCGTCTGCGGTATTCATCCACCCTTGGTTGGAACACCTTTCCACTGCCACCGTTGACCGATAAAAACAAAATGGACCTCACGCGTTGTGCCGAGGACATCCTGCTCGCGCGAGAGCATTACTTTCCGGCGACGATTGCGGACCTTTACGATCCCGAAGCCATGCCAAACGACTTGCGCCAGGCACACGAGCGCAACGACGAAGTGTTGGAGCGCATTTATATCGGCCGGCGTTTCAAGAACGACACCGAACGACTGGAAAAGCTGTTCGAGCTCTATACGAGGATGACAAAGCCAAAGGGGGTGGCATGAGCAGCCTCACAGATATTGAAAAACGGTATCTTGAGAAGCTGCTTGGCATGGGAAGTGGCTACGTGCTTGACTACTCCGATCCGACGTATGGCGGGTTTTTCAATCGCCACGGGGTAGACATTCATGGTCCGAGGTATCAAACCTATGGCACCTCTAAGGCCAAGAAGATGCGCGCCTTCTGGGAGTCTGAGCCGGATGTCTTGGTTGGCAAGATTCTGGCCGAAATGCTCGATTCTTACGAGGCGGATTGTGATCTCAACAAGAAGCCGATGGATTCGGCGCTTCTGGAGAAATCGCGTGGCATTGTTTCAAGACTTTCCGGAAAGCCGCAGGCTGCAAAGCCAGCTCAGACCGCTGACGATTTCCTGACTCACGAATTCACGATTCCGAATGTCCATAAGCTCCCCATCGAAGCGCAAGCGATACCCATCATTGAATCTCGCTTGGCGGAGGCCCGGAAGGCTCTCGGCGCTGGTGCGCATCTTTCAGTCATTTTCCTTTGCGGAAGCGTGCTTGAGGCCGTTCTGCTTGGTGTTGCGCAGAAAGAACCGGCGCGCTTCAACCGGGCCACTGCCAGCCCAAAAGCCGGTGATGGAAGCGTGAAGCGATTCTACGAGTGGAACCTCGCCCAGTTCATAGATGTTGCCTGTGAGATCGACCTCTTAAAGCCCGACGTAAAGAAATTCAGTCACGGGTTGCGGGATTTCCGCAATTACATTCATCCATACGAGCAGATGGTATCCGGCTTCACCCCGGATGAGCACACCGCGAAACTATGCTTTCAAGTTCTCAAAGCGGCACTTGCGAGCGTTGCAGGGGAAAGAAAATGACAGAAATGAGATCAGTGCCGTCCATATCCGTCACCTACGCACAGAACGGCAGTTCAACCAAGGCGAACGCGCTTGGCATGCGGCCCATGCAGGAGCGCGTTTACGAGAAACGCGGCGAGCAGTATTTGCTCATTAAATCCCCTCCCGCGTCCGGCAAGAGCCGCGCCCTTATGTTCGTGGCGCTCGACAAACTGCAAAATCAAGGCCTTAAACAAGCGATCATCGTTGTTCCGGAAAAGGCCATCGGTGCTAGTTTCCAGGACGAGCCCCTGAGCAAGTTCGGCTTCTGGGCCGATTGGCGCGTGGAGCCGAAATGGAATCTCTGCAATGCTCCAGGCGGCGATAACGGTGGAAAGGTGAACGCTGTCGGCTCATTCCTGGAGAGCAACGACAAGGTGTTGGTATGCACTCATGCGACCTTCCGTTTCGCCGTCGATCAGTTCGGCATCGAGAAGTTCGACAACCGCTTGATTGCCGTGGACGAGTTTCACCACGTATCCGCTAATCCCGACAACAAGCTGGGCACGCACCTAGGCCAGTTCATTACCCGCGACCGCGTCCACATCGTCGCCATGACCGGATCGTACTTCCGTGGCGATGCGGAGGCCGTGCTTGCCCCGCACGATGAGGCGAAATTCGAGCCTGTCACCTACACCTACTACGAACAGCTAAACGGCTACCTATATTTGAAACAGCTCGACATCGGCTATTTCTTCTACTCGGGGTCATATGTCGATGACATCCTGAAAGTACTCGACCCGGCTGAAAAAACCATTATCCACATTCCAAATGTTAATTCGCGCGAAAGCACGAAAGACAAAATGCGCGAGGTGGAGCACATCATCGAGGCTTTAGGCGAATGGCAAGGTATTGATGACAAGACAGGATTCCAGCTTGTCAAACTGCCGGACGGCCGCATCCTCCGTATCGCCGATCTCGTGGACGATGACCCGAACCGTCGCGACGGCGTGACCGCCGCCCTGAAAGACCCCGCACAGAAGAACAACCGCGACTACGTGGACATCATTATCGCCCTGGGTATGGCGAAGGAAGGCTTCGACTGGATTTGGTGTGAGCACGCGCTTACCGTCGGCTATCGCGCAAGCCTTACCGAAGTAGTCCAGATTATCGGGCGCGCGACACGCGATGCACCGGGCAAAACCCGTGCCCGCTTCACCAACCTGATCGCCGAGCCGGACGCTTCCGAGGAGGCTGTAACCGAGGCTGTCAACGACACGCTGAAAGCCATCGCCGCAAGCCTATTGATGGAGCAGGTGCTCGCGCCGCGCTTTGAATTCCGGCCCAAGCGCCCGGACAGCGGCCCGACCGATGGTTTCGATTACGGTGCGGGTGGGTATGACGCTAGCAAGAATAATGTCGGCTTCAACCACGACACGGGGCAATTCCAGATTGAGATCAAGGGCCTTGCGGAACCCAAGAGCAAAGAAGCCGCGCGCATCTGCACCGAAGATCTTAACGAGGTGATCGCCACGTTCATTCAGGATAGGACGACGCTGGAGCGCGGACTCTTCGATGAAGAGCTGGTGCCCGAGGAACTGACCGTGGCGCGTATGGGAAAGATCATCAAGGACAAGTATCCTGAACTTGATGAGGAGGACCAGGAGGCAGTGCGCCAGCACGCGATTGCTGCCCTCAACATTACGCAACAGGCCAAGCAGTACGCGCTGGGCGGGGAGGGGGCAGACAAGGAGAGCACCAACACAGCATTGATCGACGGTGTGCGCCGCTTCGCGATGGATGTGCGTGACCTCGACATCGACCTCATTGACCACATCAATCCGTTCGGTGAGGCCTACGCCATTCTCGCCAAGACCATGAGCGAGGACAGCCTGAAACAGATTGCGGCGGCCATCTCCGCCAAGCGCACCAGCCTCACCCCGGAGGAGGCGAAGGATCTTGCTGTGCGCGCGTTCCGGTTCAAAAAGGAACGCGGGCGGCTTCCGGCGCTTGACTCGCAGGATGCGTGGGAAAAGCGCATGGCTGAAGGAGCCGCCGCTTTCATGCGCTACAAGAAGGAAGGCCGCTATGAGTGACCCCAATCTCGACGAACTGGCCCAGGAACTCGCGGAATTTGCGGAGCCGGAGAAGGAAGGCGGGCGGCCGCCCCGCGAAGAACGCATCATTGCGGGCTTTGAGGAAATACAGCGGTTCGTCGAAAAAGAAGGCCATGCTCCGCAACACGGCGAGGGCCGGAATATCTTCGAGCGCCTGTATGCCGTTCGCCTCGACCGTCTGCGCGGGCTTGCGGAGTGCCGCACGTTGCTTGTGCCGCTCGACCATCAGGGATTGCTGAAGGGCGGGCAGACGCCGTTGCCCGAATCGCCCGAAAGTATCGACGAGGACGAACTCATGGCCGAACTGGCTGGCGCGGCAGGCGACAGCGCCATCACCGAACTGCACCATGTCCGTGCAAGCGTTGAAAAGCGCGCCGCGGAAGAGATTGCGCAGCGCAAAGAGTGTGAGGACTTCGAGACGTTTAGCCCGCTCTTTGAAGCTGTAAAGCGCGACCTGAAATCGGGTGTGCGCCAAACCCGTCCGGTGCATAAGTTCGACGAGATCAAGCTGGCGGAAATCCAGAAGGGCGAGTTTTTCATCGTCGCAGGCCAAATGGCCTATGTCGCTGAGGTGGGAGAAGCGATCAGGACGAAGTACGAGCGCACCGACAGCCGCCTGCGAGTTATCTATGACAACGCCACCGAGAGCGACGTATTGCAGCGCTCCTTTCAGCGCGCACTGCACCGTGACGAGACGGCGCGGCTCATTACCAATCCTTCTGTTGGGCCGCTATTTGGCGACGAAACTCTTGGGGACGATCTCGCCAGTGGCACGATCTACGTTCTGCGCAGCAAGTCAGAAAATCCGGTGGTCGCAGCTAACCGGGATGTCCTGCATAAGGTCGGTGTGACCGGCGGGAAGATTGAAACACGCATTGCGAACGCTGCACTGGACCCGACCTTTTTGCTTGCGGACGTAGAAGTTGTCGCTACATATGATCTGTACAACGTTAACCGCGTGAAGCTGGAAAACCTGATTCACCGGGTCTTCGATCCTGCGCAGCTCGACATTGAAATCAAAGATCGTTTCGGTAACCCGGTGAAACCGCGCGAATGGTTCCTCGTGCCGCTTTTCGTTGTGGACGAAGCCGTCCGGCGTATCAAAGATGGCACGATCACCGATTACATCTACGACCCGAATCAGGCCCGACTAGTAAGGGTTCCCACGAAAACCAAGTAATTTCATGGCAGTTAGCGAAGACAAGCCGACACGAGACACCCTACTCCTGAGCCATGCGAATCCGGAGGACAACGAGTTCACGTTGTGGCTCGCTCTGCAGCTCGCTAACCAGGGCTACCGCGTCTGGTGCGATCTGACTAAACTTCTGGGCGGCGAGGTGTTCTGGGACAACATCGAAGAGGTCATCAAAACCCGTGCGGTCAAGGTGCTCTACGTTCTTTCGCGAACGTCCAACAGCAAGGACGGCCCGCTCCAGGAGCTGCACTTTGCGCAGGGTGTGGCAAAGAAAGACAAACTGAAAGATTTCATCATTCCGCTGCACATCGATGACTTGCCGCACGGCGACATCACCATCGAAATCACGCGCCTCAACACCGTGCCGTGCGCGAAATCCTGGGGTTCCGGCATTGCAAAGCTGCTGGAGAAGCTCGAAGAAGACAAAGTTCCCAAGGACCCGAAATTCAACCGCACGGCGGTGAACGACTGGTGGCGCACCCAGTTCAGCGCCGAGCAAGGACTGCGCAAGGAGCCTGAAGAGTACCTGTCCAACTGGTTTCCGGTGACGCTGCCCCCACATATTTATTTCCACTCGCTCTCGCGAAAAAGCATTGGCGTGCTGGAAGTCGCTCCGACACTTCCATACCCTGCAGTGCAGGACAGCAGGTTTCTCATTACTTTTGCGGAAGCGGCGGACTTTGAAGAAAAGCTCGGCCCGGAAATGTACATCGCGGAAGCAGGCAAGCCGCTTGACGTGGCGGCCCTTCTTGCTGAACCCAAAACGACTTTTGGCAAACATCTTTTCCAGCTTCTGCGCATCGCCTGGGAACAAATGCTGGAAGAACGCAAACTGCCCGTCTACGAGCTGGCTAATAAGGCTAAATGCTTTTATTTCCCCAAGAACCGCGTGCCGAACGACAAAGTGTTCTTTACCGGCGTGGATGGCGAAAGGACCTATCGAGCAATGGTTGGCTTCAGCACGCGCACGAACCCGACGACCGGGGTGCGTACAAAGCGGTTTTGGCACTACGGCGTGCAGGCACGTCCGCTCGTGCATCCCACGTTTGCTTACATTTTCAAATCGCATGTCGTCTTCACTAACGACGGCACGACCATCTGGGAGAGCAAGAAGCGGCTCGCAGCGGCCCGCCGCAGCCAGTGCAAATCGTGGTGGAACGACGAATGGCGCGACCGGACGCTTGCCGCGGCCACCTATCTTTGTGACGGCGCGGACAAGATAACGGTGAAGCTTGGAAGCAATGTCAGTCTGACTATTCCTCCGACGCCACTGCTGTTTTGCAGTCCGGTCTCCTACACCGATCCGCAGTTGCTGCGTTATTCCGAGGACGATGAAACAGCCGAGGACTACGGGCGCGACTCCCGCGACGATGACGCCTTCGAGGACGAACCGGGAGGCGGCGAGTGAAGGATCTCATCCACATTCCCGAGCCACGCCTTTTGTTCCGGCATGATCAGGCAATGGAAGACCCGCGCGACGGCCTGACGCTCTTTGGTCCGCTCGATGAAAGCAAACCCTACGGGATTAAAGCGGGGGTCATCGGCACAGAGACCGGCGTCAAATCCTTTGAGCGGTGGGTTGAATGGGTGCAGCGTCCGGTATTCAACGCGACGCCGCTGCTCGGCCGTCCGCCGTTTCCTGGTTTTGAAACCGTGTTCCGCTCGCAATGGAATACCAAACCACTGCTTACCCTCACCGTCACGGACGCAGAAATCGACGAACATCTCTACCTCGACGAGGCACACCAGCGCGTGTATGGAACGGTTGGAGTATTCGCAAAACGTATTCTGGAAGCCATCCGCGAGGAGACGGAGAAACCGGAGCTGTGGTTTGTCGTCGCGCCCGACCGCGTATGGAAATACTGCCGCCCCAATTCCGTCGTCGAGCCGGAAGTCCGGCAGCAGGCCCAAAGAGCATTCAAGCAGGCCAAACATGCGAAGACCTTCTATGAAACGCGCGCCTTGTTTCCCGAGATGGAAAAAGAGGCTGAGCCTTACGTCTACGAGGAGCAATTCCACAACCAGCTCAAGGCGCGGCTCCTCGACGACATGGTGCTGACCCAGATTGTCCGGGAGAGCACGCTATCGAACATCCTCAAGCCGTCCGATACGGGCTTCGACAAACGCGCCGCCGCGCGTCAATCCGAAATCGCCTGGAACCTCTGCACCGCCATCTTCTATAAGGTCGGAGGCCGCCCGTGGAAAGTCGCGGACATCCGCGACGGCGTGTGCTATGTCGGACTCGTATTCAAGAAGGATCAGACGACCGGCACGTCGAAAAATGCCTGCTGTGCGGCGCAGATGTTTCTGGATTCCGGGGACGGAGTCGTGTTCAAGGGAGCGCTCGGCCCCTGGTACAACGAGGATAGCGGCGATTTTCATTTGAGCTATGAAGCGGCGAAGGCGCTCGGCGAATTGGCCATCAAGTCCTACGCGAAGAAAGCCGGAGGTCCGCCCAAGGAAATGTTCATCCACGGGAAGGTATGGTTCGAGCCGGATGAGTGGGCCGGATTTGCGGAGGCGGCCGGGACTGGCACGAACATGGTGGGTGTCCGCATCCGTGAAGAAAAGAACCTGAAGCTCTACCGCAAGGGCGTGAATCCCGTGCTGCGCGGCCTCGCCAACATCCGCGGCGAGCGTAGCGCACATCTCTGGACGCGCGGCTGGACGCCGCGCATTCAGACTTACCCAGGACGGGAAGTTCCCAATCCGCTTGTCATCGACATCAGCAAAGGGGAAGCGGACATCAACGTCGTGTTGAAAGATATTCTCGCCCTCACGAAACTCAACTACAACACCTGCATTTTCGGGGACGGGATGCCCATTACGCTGAAATTCGCGGATGCCGTGGGCGAGATTCTGACGGCTGGTCCCATCAAAGACGTTCCCCCGCTGCCTTTCGGCCACTACATCTAGGTTCATCCGCATGCCGAACGCCAATGACAATCGGATGGGATGGATGAGAAACCTGGAAGCCCTGGCCAGTGGAGGAAAGCCATACACAATTGAATTCGAGATAGGCTCGGAATGCCAGATTCAAGGTCTTCTTGATTATGCGGATGGGAAGATCATCTGCGCGGCCATGAGCACCGAGGAATCCAAAGACGGCTTGTGGCTTTACAACCTCATTCTCCACTTTCCCACCGGCCACAAATTCAACCCCAAAGCTGACGGTAGCGGTTACTACTTCAAGGATGGTGTTATAGGCGAGCTGCTCGCGCTGATGTCGCTGTTCTTCCGATGCCGGTTTTATCTCATCTCCAGCAGACTGCTACCCGGAAATCCAACGCTCGGCATGACCCTCAAAAAGGAGTATGCGTTCAACCGCGAAAAATGCAATCCGGGCGTTCATCCGCCGCTGTTCCAGAAACCGAAAGCTGATTTCATCGGCTTCAAGGACTTCCTCGACGGGGTAAAAAAGCTCAATGCAAGCCTGCATCAGGATTTCATACTCGCTTGTCACCACTATGCGCGCGCCGTCAAAGAAGTGGGCGTCGATCCCGAAATGGTGTTCATACGGCTCGTTTCCGCCGTGGAAGTCTTATCCCAATACCTCACGCTCGATCGCAAAGACGACAGGCTCGAAGAGCAGCAGGTCACCGCGCTTATTGCGCAGTCCAACCTGGCCCCGGACAACAAGAACGAGCTAAAGAATATTTTCGATGTTAGGAAATCAAGGAAGAAGTTCATCCGCTTTGTTGAACAGCATTGCAGCGGTATCTTCACAGGCGGGAATATCAAAGCCAAACGCCTGAAGATAACGCGCACCAATCTTGGCAAAGCCCTTAATGCCATCTACACAGCCAGGTCCAAGTATCTGCATGCCGGCGAGCCCATGTTCCTAAGTCAGCCGTTCAAGGGTGGTGCGAAATGGGATACCGATCCCACGTCGGGGATGATCGCTGACAACCGCACTTTTGCCGAGGGCCAGAAGCTGCCCTATGCATGGTTTTTCGAGGGACTTGTGCGGCTGTGCCTGCTGAACTATTTCAAGAAGAATTCACTGGCACTCTCGGGAGGATCTATGAGCGAGCAGATATTCGCATTCGGCTCCAATATGTGTTCAGGCCGGTTCCGCGCTTATAAGGTGTCACCACTTGGCCCAGGACGCCCCGCCGTGCTTGCGGGCTATCGCCTCGCATTCAACAAGAAAAGCACCGATGATCTGTCTGGCAAAGCCAATGTCACCGCCGAGGAGGGCTCGGAGGTGTGGGGCGTGCTTTACGCCATATCGAGCGAAGATAAGAAAAATCTCGATAAAGGGGAGGGTGGATACAAGCCAGTGAAATTCCCAGTGCGCCTGGAGGACAACAGCACTGTTGAGGCTTGGGTTTACGTTGCAAAGAAACCAGACAACGACCCAGCCCTGCGCCCTTTTACATGGTACAAGCGATTTCTCGTGGAGGGCGCGCGAGAGCACGAACTCCCGCCCGATTACATAGCAAAGCTGGAAAATATCGATGCGGAGCAGGATGGCAATGCTGAGCGCGAACGGCGGAAGCGCGCGTTGGCGTGTCAGGCCGGTTAGCGGCGCTCAATCTCTTGGGGCCAGACTGATGCGGTAAGAACCGCCCGGACTCTCTGATGTTGTACCCGCTCCGCGCTGATTCAGATAGGAAAGCAAATCCTCCTGCCGTGGTTGGCCGAACGCCAAACGATAGATGGCCAACATCTGCTTCAGCCGCGACAACTTCGGCACTTCACGGCTTAAGGGCAAAAGCGGCACGCGCCGCTCGACACTCCAACCGCCCTCAGTCTCAAACAGCCAGTAGGGCACCAGGTCATTCATTCCTTGCGGCCGGTCCTCGGATGCCCTCCGGAACAGTTTTTCCCAAGGGTCTGTCCAGTCCGATCCGCTCAAACTCGTAAGACCATATGCCTTCGCGAGATTCCTGCGTACCGCGTGTCCTTTGTATCGATGCACTCTGCCTTCACGTTGCTCCATATCGACGGGATTGGACGGTAAATTCCAGTGGTAAACGACGTGGCAGTACGGATGAAAATCCAGACCTTCCTGGCCGACCGATGTTGAGGCCAGGACGAAGGGCCGGAACGGAGAATTAAACGCCTGCCGCACATTTCCGGAACGCACGAGCGTTTTGCCATCATCATCACGAACATCACCGAAGCGAACAGCGAAGTGGCAGCGAATCGAGAAGTCTTTCACTCGGATATGACCCTGTGGGGTTGCTTTCAGGTCATCTACGCGCAAAGACGAAGTGTGCAGGGAAAGGGCTTCGACCATCGCGTCGCACACGCCGCTGACGACTTCCAGGTCCGGGCGCGAGGCGAGCCCTGTAATTTCCTTAAGAATATGAGCGTATTCGTCGAGTACCGCCTGCAAATTTCCATCGATTGCATAATTCAGGACGCGACGCCAGTAAGGCTGCCGCTCATCATCGGCGCGCAGAAGCGCGGTGACTTCCGGCTGATTAAATAGCGAGCGGAGCCCCTCGCCGATGCGTCCGGCGGCCGACAGCACAGACGGGTCCATTTCTGGCAATCCTGCCGCAATCCGGCGTAAGGCGCGCAAGGCACAAATGGCCGGTGACGCGAGAGCGAAATCAGTGAGAACGTCAGCCAGGTCGTCCGGCATCTGGCCGAGCTTCAATCGTCCTTCGATGACATCCGCAAAATGCTCAACGTGCTGCTGGAAACCACCGGCAGCACCAGACTCGTCCGTCGTCTGCACGCTGAGCCAACCGTCCTCCTGATTCCTCAGCCACGGAAGCAGTCCTTTCGCATGCGGCGCGTCGAGCAGCGCCAGTGACGCCCAATACCAGCGCTGATCCGGCATTCTCTCGTCGGCGGAATCCGAAGATTTGAGGGACGCGAGTCTTTTGCTTATCGACGCCCGCACCTGCGCCTTTACGTCGGCAAGGGCGGGCGGGACTCCCGATCCCGAAGCAACAGCTATGGCGAGCGGATCTCCCAGTTTTGCGAGTGTCACACACGGATACATCAACGCGAGCGCCGGCATTCCTGCGGGGCGGTTTTCCTCCGCGTCCATCCGGAATTGCAGCAGTTGGCGGCGTTTTTTGTGAAGCTCGTGATACCTGGGCAGCCCTTCCTGCTCGTGTAACATCAGCCGTTCGCATTCGTAGGAGCTGATTGCAGCGATAGCGTCGGGAACCACCTGCCAGCTCGAAAAAATCAGCGACTTGGTTGCGGGAATGTCCTGTGCATAGACGCCTCCGGGCTCGAAGTAGGGCAGGGACGGCGGCAGCCATAGGAGCTGCCACTGGCCCGCATGCACCGTCTTGCCCATCAGCTCGCGCAGCCGCGCGTTGGCCGGATCAGCAGTTCGGTAGCGCTGAAACACTTCGAGCAGCTTCTTGTTGGGCTCGTGAAGATGCTCAAGCAAACGCTTCTTCAACTCGTAGCCGCTCATGAAATTGACGAGATACGGGCTCGATTTCCAATATTCCACGGTATTCCCGGCGTCGAGGGACTGAGCAATGCGATCCACGAAACGGGCGGCACGAAAGTCGTCCGGCCGAAGAGACGCTGTTTCCGCCGCTTCCACCAGCATCGCGTTGTTTGACCGCGTCATATCGATGCGCTCGGTACGCGCGATAACCGAACGCAGACGGGTTTCCAGCACATCTCGCGACAGTCGCGCCTGGGACGCACTCTGTGCATCAAGGCCGTACAGCGCCTGGCGGAACCTGCGAAACTCGTTCTTGATTTCATCGATCTTGCCGTCGTCGCCATCGAATAGGAAGCGCAGCGTGTCCAGGAAATCCGTGTAGTGATCGTCCTCCTGCTCGTGATTCAGCGACAGCATCCGGTAGGGTGTCGCCGACAGCAGC
>Ga0335072_10003964_pt1 | contig 22151 bp, 20 predicted proteins | sample Lox_Sample_21_FD_206725 | JGI IMG/M metagenome (GOLD analysis project Ga0335072, IMG submission 206725) | Soil microbial communities from Loxahatchee National Wildlife Refuge, Florida, United States - Lox_Sample_2.1 | ecosystem: Environmental > Terrestrial > Soil > Wetlands | place: USA...
ATCATTACGAAGTCGGCCTTGCCGACGGCGACACCGTCAGCGCGGCCCGGGTCGTCGTCGCGGCGGGCGTCGAGCACTTCGCCCGCATGCCGGCGGAGCTCGCCGGCCTGCCGCCGGATGTCTGCACGCATAGCTCGGCCCACACGGACCTGACGGTCTTTGACGGCCGCACTGTTGTCATCCTCGGCCGCGGCCAGTCCGCTCTGGAGTCCGCGGCGCTGTTGAGCGAGAATGGCGCCGCGGCGACGGTGATGACGAGGAAGCCGAGGATCGTCTGGAACTACCCGCCGCTCGCGCCGGATCGTTCGCTGCCGCAGCGACTGCGCGTGCCCGTCACCGGACTTGGACCGGGCTGGCATCTCTGGTTCTACTCGACGCAGCCGCAGCTGTTCCGGCGCTTGCCGGCCAGCACCAGGGCTCGCTACGCCGCCACCGAGCTCGGCCCGGCTGGCGCTCACTGGCTCCGCAACCGTGTGACGGGCAAGTTTCCCGTTCTGCTGAGCACCACGCTCACGGCGGCCAGTACGGACGGCGCTGGCGTGCGCCTGTGTATGTCTGGTCCGGACGGCCCGCGCGAGCTGGTCGCCGATCACGTCATCGCCGCCACCGGGTTCCAGCCCGACATCGGCCGGCTGACCTTCCTCAGCGATCAGCTCAAGCCCGCTCTGCGTACCCTTGCGGGCACGCCCGTCGTCGACCGTAGCTACCAGTCCGCCGTTTCCGGCCTGTATTTCATTGGTCCGCTGGTCGCGCCGTCCTTCGGCCCGGTGGCGCGTTTCGTCTGTGGTGCCGATCATGCCGCCAGAACCGTCAGCCGTGCCCTCGTCGCCAGCGCCAGCAGCCGAGCCCGCGCGCTCGCTGTCCGATGAAACGAGCTGGGATAGCACTCGGGCTAACGCTCCAGTAGCCAGTCTCGGCACTGCCGATATGCTGAGAATTCTCGTCAGCTAGCGGAGCCGCGGTGGCGTGTCGCCGCCTTTACCGTCCGCCTGTCTTCGGGAAGGCTGGAGGATAGCCTCAGCTATGACTGGCTCGCCCGTAATCCTGGCGGCCTATGAGGGGACCCACGTGATTGCCGCTGTTCCGATGGAACTCACCGACGCAGCGCTCGCCTCGGACGTCGAGGAGGGCCTGGCGGTCGTCGAGGAGGGCCTTCGCGAGGCTGCGCGCAGCCAGCACCCGGTGCTGGCCGCTGCTGCTCCGCATCTGACCAGGGCCGGAGGCAAGCGGCTACGGCCGATGCTGGTCTTGCTGGCCGCCCAGTTCGGTGACCCGCGCGATCCGCGCGTGGTGCAGGCGGCCATCGCGCTCGAGCTCACGCATCTGGCGACGCTGTACCACGACGACGTGATGGATGAGGCCGCGGTGCGCCGCGGCAGCGTTAGTGCCAACTCGCGCTGGGGAAACTCGGTCGCCATTCTGACCGGCGACTTCTTGTTCTCCCGCGCGTCGGAGATGCTCGCCGATCTTGGCACGGACGCCATCAGGATTCAGGCGAGGACCTTTTCCCGTCTCGTCACGGGGCAGATCGCCGAGACCGTCGGCTGCCAGCCCCGCGAGGATCCGCTGGAGCATTACCTCGGTGTCGTGATGGAGAAGACCGCGTCGCTGTTCGCGACATCCGGGCAGTTCGGCGCAATGTTCTCGGGTGCTCCGGACACCGTGATCGACCGCATCACCCCGGCCTGCCATGCGCTGGGCGTGGCGTTCCAGCTGACGGACGACATCCTGGATGTCGAGAGCGCGTCGGAGCAGTCGGGCAAAACTCCGGGTACCGATCTGCGCGAGGGCGTGCGCACTCTGCCCATGCTGCATGCCCTGCGCTCGGCTGGCCCTGGCGATGGCCGCCTTGTCGAGCTGCTGAGCTTGCCCGAGCTCACCGACCCGGCTCTGCACGCGGAGGCGCTCAGCCTGCTCCGGGCACACCCGGCGATGGGGATGGCTCGGGCTGACACGCGCCAGTGGGCCGAGCGCGCGCGGGATCTGATCCTCGGTTTGCCCGACGTGCCCGCGCGTGCGGCATTCGAGAAGCTCTGCGAGTTCGTCGTCGAGAGGACGGGGTAGGGCACCGAAGACGGGCTGCCTGATCGGAGAAACAGGGGAACATGCCGTCGGCCACGATGGTTGTGCATCGCGGACCAGAGGAGGACCCAGTGAGCATCTTCGGCTCCCACAAGACGCAGATGATAACGGCGGAGGACGCCCTGCCCGGCCGCGGGAACGCCATCCCGGTGCCGGACCGGCACGAAGTACTGGGCGGGCCGCTGCGACCGCCGTATCCGGCGGGCACTCAGGTGGCCGAGTTTGCGCTGGGCTGCTTCTGGGGCGCCGAGAAGAACTACTGGCAGACCCCGGGCGTCGTGTCCACGGCAGTGGGCTACGAAGGCGGCTTCACGCCGAATCCGACATATGAGGAAGTATGCAGCGGTCGTACCGGCCACGCTGAGTCGGTCCGCGTGGTCTTCGATCCAGCGAAGGTGAGCTACGGAGAGCTTCTGCGGGTGTTCTGGGAGTCCCACAATCCAACCCAGGGCATGCGCCAGGGTAACGACATCGGCTCGCAGTACCGGTCAGCGATCTTCTACACCTCGCCCGAGCAGAAGGCCGAGGCCGAGGCGTCGCGTGACGCGTACCAAAAGCGGCTGACCGACGCGGGCTACGGCCAGATCACCACGCAGATCGTGCCGGCGACCGAATTCTACTTCGCCGAGGACTATCACCAGCAGTACCTCAGCGACGCCAAAAACCCGTACGGGTACTGCCCGGACCACGGAACAGGCGTTTCCTGCCCCATTGGCGTGGTCCGCGCGGAAGGCTGACGAGTCTCAGCGCGCGTTTCATGGACCGACGTGTGACGTCGCACGAGCGTGCGTGACCTGGTCGCCTGTTTGCACCTCTGAGAGCCGGGGAAAGCCGGGGGCATCTGCCGCGGCCGGCCAGTGACTTGCGGCTCAGAAAACAGCGCCGGAACAGTGATCTGGCGCGCCCGGGAGTTCCGCTGGAACTACCTGGTTTCGGGGGAGGAAGCATGACATCGCTAGCTGAGCGCGCGAGCGCCAGAACCGACCACGTAGCACGAGGTGCCGAGACCCAGACGATGGCCGTCGGGGACTTCCTGATCCGCCGACTTCGGGAGGCGGGCATCGGTCATCTGTTCGGCGTCCCGGGTGACTTCAACCTCGAGCTGTTGCAGCAGCTCGAGGACGATGGTCACCTGAAATGGGTCGGCAACTGCAATGAGATGAATGCGTCGTACGCAGCAGACGGTTACGCGCGCCTGAACGGGATGGGTGCGCTGGCCGTGACGAACGCGGTAGGCGCTCTGGGCGCGGTTAACGGCATCGCCGGCTCTTATGCCGAGCATGTCCCGGTAATCCTGATCGCCGGGTCGATTCCGCTGAGGTCGATCGAGCGCGGCCTAGGGATGCACCACTCGATGGGCGACGGCACCTGGGACCGTTTCCTGGGCGCTCTAGCGCAGGTGACTGCTGCGCAGGCCAGGCTGACTCCGTACAACGCGGCCACGGAGATCGACCGCCTGATCCTGACCGCCTGGCGCGAGAAGCTTCCGGTGTACATGGAGCTGCCGTCGGACATTGCCTACCTCGACATCGAGGTGCCGACCGCTCCGCTGATGCTCGCCGAGCCACCCAGCGATCCCGAACGGCTGAGGTCATGCGCCGCCGCGATCGCCGACCGCATGTCGCAGGCGAAGTCACCGGCGATCCTGGTGGACCAGGACGTCGAGCGGTACGGTGCCGCGACCGAGGTCATGGGACTGGCAGAGAAACTCGAGCTGCCGGTAGCGGTGACCGGGCCAGCTAAGGGTGTGATCGACGAAACGTTCCCGTACTACGCGGGCATCTACAACGGCAAGGCCAGCCCGCCGCAGACGCGCGAGGCCGTCGAAGACAGCGACTGCCTGCTGACCATTGGCTACCGGCCAATCGACGGTACCTCGGGTGACTTCACCGCCACGCTGCCCGCCGACACGATCCGCCTCCGCGGGCACTCGGTGGACATCGGCGAGGATAATTACCAGGCTGTGACGCTCAGGGAGGTCATGCGCAGCGTCATCGACGCGGTCCCGCAAGTTACCAGCCGCGCCGCCCGGCCGTTCGCCGCGGCGATGCCCGCAGGCTCCCATGCCGACGGCTCTGCCAAACTGACTCAGGCAGCCTACTGGGAAACTATCCAGGGATACCTCCGGTCGGGCGACGTGCTTCTCACCGACAACGGGACGTCGTACGCCATCTTTGGTTTCAAGCTGCCGCCGAAGTGCACCGTCGTCGCGTCGGTCATCTGGGGCTCGATCGGTTACAGCGTCGGGGCATTGCTCGGCACGCTGACCGCGGCACCGGAGCGCCGCCACCTGCTGTTCATCGGCGACGGCTCGTTCCAGGAGACTGCCCAGGAACTGTCGACCATGTTGCGGCACGACTGCAAGCCAGTGATCTTCCTCATCAACAATGGCGGATACACCATCGAACGCGGCTACATGGGCAAGACAGCGGACTACAACGACATCGCCACCTGGGCCTACGCCGATCTGCCGAAGGTGTTCCGTCCCGACACCACCGCGCGCTCGTTCCTGGTCAAGACGGTGGCCGATCTGGAAAAGGCGCTGAGCGCACCCAACGACAGTCTGATTTTCATCGAGTCTGTCATGGATCCCTACGACGCTCCCGCCGCGGTCATCCACAGCAGCAACAACGGAGCCGAGCTCGACTACGGACCTCGCGGCCCGCAGCACCGTGGTAACGAACAGCTCCGGCCGGTCACCTAAGACGACGCAGTGACGCGGCCCCTCACGTGCGGAGACGCCGTGAGGGGCACGCTGCGACGCTGAATGCCGCGGCCCCTACCCTGGCGGCGTCGCGGAGCGACGGTAGATCAGGCCGACCATGCCGTTGCCGAATCCGCTGCACGAGACGAGTTCGAGTGGCTGCGCATCTGATGCCTCCGCGAACAGGGATGGCCCGGTCCCGGCCACGTACGGAAAAATCGTCAGGTTGTACTCGTCCGCCAGGCCGAGGCGCACGAGTGACCGCATGAAACTGACTCCGCCGTGGGCGACGATGTCGCCGCTGCTCTCCTGCTTGAGCCTGCCGATCTGCTCAGCGGTGTCGCCCCGGATGACCGTGGTATTGGGCCAGTCCGCGGAAGCCAGCGTGTTCGAGAACACCGCCTTCGGCGCCGCATTCATGATCGCAGCGTACGGGTGGTCGCTCGCGTCCGCGGAGGTAAAGAACTGCGCCATGCCCTCATAGGTGCGACGGCCCATGATGTGAAGTCCCGCGACTGCGAGGCTCTCCCGGTGCCATGCCTCCAGGCCGGGATCGTCAGGCAGCGCCCGGCAGAAGTCGAAGAACTGTGTGTCCTCCTCCGCGATGATGCCGTCGAGTGAGTAGTCGAAGACCCGCAGGACCAGCTTGCGCATCGGATGGCTCCTTTGCTGTCTAAAGTCAAGTGATCACTTGAGTATCGCGAGTCCGGCAGCAATAGTCAAGCCGATGCTTGACTGTTGCGCCTGAATCTTCGGCGGTCGGCGGGGTAGGAGGATCGGCCTCGAAATTCCGGAGGTTGCCGATGACATTCCAGACCCCTATCCCTGGCGGCATCCGAAGCCTGATACCGGCACGTATCGACCGGCTTCCGTGGTCGCGGTTCCATACCAGGCTGGTGATTGCACTCGGAGTCGCCTGGATTCTGGACGGGCTGGAGATCACGATCGCGAGCAATGTCAGCCCCGACCTGACGCAGAAGACCTCGCTGGGCTTGTCCGCAAGCTCTGCGGCAGACATTGCGACCTGGTACCTGATCGGCGAAGTCATCGGCGCGCTGTTCTTCGGCCAGCTCTCGGACAAGCTCGGCCGGCGGAACCTGTTCATGGTGACGCTGGGCGTCTACCTGGTCGGCAGCGGGCTGACCGCGGCAACTCAACCCGGCGGGCACTGGTTCATCTATCTGTACGCGACCCGCGTGATCGCTGGCATGGGCATCGGCGGCGAGTACGCCGCCATCAACTCGGCGATAGACGAGATGATCCCGGCCAGATATCGCGGGCGAGTCGATCTGGCTGTGAACGGCACCTACTGGGCTGGCGCCTTCATCGGCACCGTCGTCACCCTGTTCCTGCTGAACAACCTGACTCCGGACACCAGCTGGCGCGTCGCCTACGTGGTCGGCCCGCTGCTGGCGCTGGTGATTATCTTCGTCCGCCGGAACCTGCCCGAGAGCCCGCGCTGGCAGATCATGCACGGCCGAGAACAGGCAGCTGAGGGCTCCATCCAGGAGATCGAGGGTGACGTTGCCGCCACGAAGGGCCAGCTTCCGCCGGTGCCCGAGGACCGTGCCATCGACATCACGCCGACCAGGCAGATCGGCTACCTGCCGCTGCTGAAGGTGCTGTTCCAGCACTATCCGAGCCGGTCGATCCTTGGCGCCGTCCTGATGATCACGCAGTCGTTCCTCTACAACGCGATCTTCTTCACCTACGGCCTGGTGCTGGAGTTCTTCTTCCACGTCAAGCCGAACCACACGCCCTACTACTTCCTGGCGTTCGCGGCTGGCAACCTGCTCGGCCCGCTCACCATCGGGCACCTGTTCGACACCATCGGTCGGCGGAAGATGATCTCGAGTACTTATCTTCTCGCGGGGATTCTGCTGGTTATCACGGCTCAGCTGTTTAAGGCGGGCATGCTGACTGCGACCACCCAGACGATCTGCTGGTCGGTGATCTTCTTCTTCGCGTCCGCCGGCGCCAGCGCTGCCTACCTGACGGTCAGCGAGGTGTTTCCGCTAGAGGTGCGAGCCAAGGCGATCGCAGTATTCTTCGCGATCGCGCAGTGCTTCGGCTTCCTCGGTACCCACCTGTACGGGCACCTCATCGGCACCGGCAAGGACCCGAACTCGCTGTACTGGGGTTACCTGCTCGGCGCCGGCGCGATGATTCTCGGCGGCCTTGTCGCGGCATTTCTCGGCGTCAACGCGGAAGGTAAGTCGCTCGAGGACGTAGCGAAGCCGCTGGGCATGATCGCCAAGCCGCCACAGACGATCTTCCGGCCGGGCGGCCGGCACCCCCAGTCGCCCGAGAACTGACACCAGCCGTGCTCAGCCCTGCCGCTCGCCCGGAAGGGCGACCGGGTTTTGCTTGCGCGCGCGGTATGCGGCGACATGCAGCCGGTTGCCGCAGGTGCGGCTGTCGCAGTACCGGCGGGACCGGTTCCGGGAGAAGTCGACGAACACCTCGCGGCACGTCGGCGACTCGCATGTCCGGATGCGGCCGCTTTCGCCGGCCACCACCAGCCAGGCGAGCCCCATCGCGAAGTGCGCGGCCATCCTGTCCGCGAGCGGTGCGTCCGGCCTGGAAACGTGGAGATGGGGGCCACGGCCGTCATGCGCCGCGATCTGCGGACTGGCGCCCGTCTGAGACAGCAGGGTGTTGATCTGATCGATTGCCGCCGCTTCGTCGCTGGCCTCGCAGCTCCTCACGACGGCGTCCAGCCGTGCGCGGTACTCGCGGGCCGCGGCAAGGTCGGCGGACTTACCACGGACTCCGGCGAACGCGTACCGGTCGGCGATTTCCTGCACGTCGGCGAGGCGCCTGAGCCCGTCGCCCGCGCTCGACCGGCCGGTGTTGATCAGCTCGACGCAGCCCGTCATTGCCTCCAGCTGGTCAGCATCAAAATGGTTTTGACTCCTGTCATGACCGGCCCGTAGGGTGCTGCTCATGTCAGTACCGTACGGCATGACGCTCCTTACGGCCAATGAGCCAGATCCCGCGCGCTGATCCGGGCCTGCTCGCGCGGCGGCCCATGCTCGGGGCGCTGCTGGGTGCGGGCTGCATCTCCTGCTCGGCGGTGCTGGTCACGCTGGCCCACGCCAGCGCGGTCACGAGCGCCTTCTTCCGCTGCGCGCTGGCGCTGCCGATCCTGGTCGCGCTCGCCGTCGTCGAGCGGCGCAGGCTCGACCGGCGGGGTCTCGCGCGCCGCCCGCTCAGCAGCAGGCTCTACGCTGGCCTGGCTGGCGTGTTCCTTGCCGTCGACCTGGTGCTGTGGAATCACGCGATTGCCGACGTTGGCGCGGGCGTCGCCACCGTTCTGGCGAATCTGCAGGTCGTCTTCGTGGTCGTGTTCGCGTGGGTGATACTCCGGGAGCGACCCGACCGGTGGTATCTCGGCATGCTGCCGGTTGTCCTGACGGGCGTCGTGCTCGTCTCCGGGATGATCGGGGGGCACGCCGTCGGCCTGCGCCCAGTAGCCGGGATCGGCTTCGGCATTGGCACGTCCGCAGCGTATGCCTGCTTCCTGCTGATCCTGCGGACTACCGGCGGCAGGCATCAGCACGTAGCCGGCCAGCTTGCCGACGCGACGGCTGGAGCTACTGCCGGGTGCCTGCTCATCGGCCTGTTCGCTGGCGGCGTGCAGCTGGACATCGGCTGGCCGTCGCTGGCCTGGCTCGTGCTTCTCGCCCTCCTGAGCCAGACCATAGGCTGGCTCCTCATCACCGCATCACTGCCACGCATCCCGGCGGCGCTCTCGTCCCTGCTGCTGCTCCTGCAGCCGGCCGTTTCGATGGTCCTGGCTGACCTGGTGCTCAGCGAGCGGCCGACGGTCGTACAGGCCGCCGGGGCCGTGCTCGTCTGTGCCGGGGTGCTGGCCATTGCCCGCACCTCGACCGGGCGAGCTGGCGCGCGTCGCGCGGATCGCCCGTCTGAATCACCTGAACTGCTCTCCCCAGCAGCCGCGCAGATTGCGCCGCTCTCGCCCGGAGATTCCCTGGTATCGCCGGCAGATCCGCGGCTGTCGTCAGCAGCCTCGCTCACCGCTCAGGCCCGCAGGCAAAACAGCACGTACCCGTAACTGAGACCGGTCGCGTCCGGGTGCCGCCGCAGCCAGCTGGCGGCAACGTCCGCCGGGAACTCGATATGCAGCACCGCCGACAGCTCGGCCCGACCTGAGAACCGCAGCTCGGACCGAACTTCACTCCGCGTCGCCCCGCGGTCGCGCCACCAGGCGTCGACGGTCGCGGCCGTGCGCAGCGGCGGCTGCTTCGCCGACGCCGCCAGCAGCCGGGAGAACTCGCCCCAGCGGTAGTCATTGTCGACGGCGATCAGGTGACCGCCCGGTCGCAGCACGCGCAGCACCTCGGCCAGCCCGGCTTCGGCCCCCGGCGGGAAGAAGTAGGCGAACCGCGCGTGCACCACGTCGACACTGCGATCCGGCAGCGGCAGGTGCTCGGCCGACCCGGCGACGACCTCGACGCCGGAGAGCTGCGCGCTTGCCCAGTCCGCTACCGCGGCGCGGGCGACGGCCCGCAGGTCCGGGTCCGGCTCGACGCCGAGGACCCGGCCCGCCTCGGCCGCATAGCGGCGCAGCCAGTAGCCAGTGCCGCAGCCGAGGTCCACGATCGTGCGGCCGGACCAGGGCGCCAGCGTGCGCATGGCCTGAAACACGTGACCGGCCCGGTCGACCGCTTCGTTCTCCAGCTGATAGCTCGCCGGGTGTCCGCCGATATTGGGCGCGAACCGCCAGTCCGGGAACTCCGCAGCAGGTTCACTCGCCACGCCGCTGATGATATGCGCGGCCCGCGCGGGGGCCTTAGCCGCTCGGGCCGGTGCCCGAGCCTCAGGCGTGCGCCAGGTCCCGGTTGATCACCCGCGCGGCGTCCTGCACAGTCGTGATGCCATAGCTCTCGCCCTGCCCGCCCGCGGCTGGCGGCCCGGTGAGCACGACGATCTGGTAGTCGGTGTCCTTCCCGGTGAAGATACCGAGGCTGTTGATGTGCCAGTCGTCTGCCTTCGGATACGGAAGCCAGCCGTTCTTCACGTGCACCGTCAGGCTCGACGGCACTCCGGCCGGCGTGCCCCAGCGCTGCGATGCGATGACCTTGGACATCAGCCAGAGCACGTACCCGCGCGAGGAGTTGCTGAGCACTGTGCCTTTCACCGACAGCAGCTTCAGCAGCGTCAGCTCGTCCTGCGCGGTGATCTGCGTCAGCCCCCACGCGGCGTTCAGGATCGTGTGCGACATCCGGGCCTTGTCGAGGAACCGCCGCATGGCCGCCGTGCCCGTCTCGTTCCACAGTGTCGTGGCGGCATTGTCGTTGGACTGCGTGATCATCGCGTAGGCCAGGTTGTGCTGGGCAGTGGTCAGGTGAGCGGGGCCGCCCTTCTTCAGGAGGAGCGCGCTGATGATCGTGACCTTGATGACGCTGGCCGCATAGAAATGCAGTCCCTGGCGGAGCGTGCAGTGCAGGTCCTCGGCCGCATCCGTCGCGGCCAGTCCCACGACCGAGTCCTTCCGGTCCGCGAGCGCCGCGGTGATGCCACGCGCGATGCGTGCCGCCAGCTTCGGGTGGCGCGCCGACGTGCAGACAGCGCTACGTGTTGCGGCGGCGGCGCGCTGCGTATCGACCGAGCTCGCCGACCTAGCCGTGGCAGCCCCCGCGGGCGCCGGTCCGGTCAGGCTCGCCAGGGCCACGCCCCCGACACCCACTGCAACTGCCAGCGTCATCGCTGCCTGGTACCGAAGTCGGCCCATCACGCCCCCGATCAGCAACATCGCCCGGACCGCGGAACAGTATCGTCGTTTCCTGGAGGCAAGCTCAGTACACGCCGTGAGCTCTCCTGCAGGGCAGCGGAAGATCCAGGAAAACCTGCGGGCCGGCTGTCGAAAACCCGGCGCGCCCGATCGTGGCACTTGACGAGGGTGCCGCCCGGCACCCTGCACGACGCCAGGAGGTTTGCGCGATGAAGTACGTGATGCTGATTCTGGACACCGAGGCTGCCGGGAAGCTGACGCCCGAGCAGCGGCAGGCGTGGGGCTCCGAGGTCATGGCCTGGTACGACAAGACCGCCGCCAGCGGAAAGATGCCGGACACCGGAGCTCAGCTGCAGGGACCCGACACCGCCAGGACGATTCGCGCCAGCGGCGTCACCGATGGCCCCTTCATGGAGACCAAGGAGGTCCTCGGCGGCTACTCGGTGCTCGAGACCGACACCTATGACGAGGCTGTGGAGATCACGCGGTCGTGGCCTGGTGTGGACCGCGGCCTGGTCACCATCGAGCTCCGGCCGGTCGTGCAGTTCTGACCCGGGGCCCGGAAGGGCCGGTTTAGCCGGACAGCCGGCGGGCGATGAGCTCGCGCTCGGCCGGATTCGCGGCCAGCGCGAGCGCTCGCTCGTTGGCCGCCCGCGCGTCGGCTGTCCGGCCGAGCGCAGTCAGGAACTCGGCGCGCACGACATGGAACAGCCGGTAGGACGCCAGCTCACCTGCGAGCGGCTCCACTTCCGCCAGCGCCTGTGCCGGACCGACCGCGAACCGCGTCGCCACGGCGCGGTTGAGCAGCACGACGGGCGACGGCATCAGCAACTGCAGCCGGTCGTAGAGCAGTCGGATCTGCCGCCAGTCGGTTTGCTGGTAATCGGGCGCGGCGGCGTGCAATGCGGCGATCGCCGCCTGCACCTGATAAGGGCCCGGCTGCCGCAGCGCGAGCGCGCGGTCGAGCAGACTGGTCGCCTCAGCCGCCAGGTGGTGATCCCACCGACGGCGGTCCTGGTCGGCGAGCCGGACCAGGCGCCCCCAGCCGTCGAACCGGGTAGCGGAGCGCGACTCGTGCAGCAGCAGGAGCGCCAGGAGACCGAGTACCTCCGGCTCGCGCGGCATCAGCCGGTATAGCAAGCGCGCCAGCGACACGGCTTGCGCGGCCAGGTCGCGCCGCGCGGGCGTCGTCCCGGTGCTCGCCAGGTATCCCTCGTTGAACACGAGGTAGACCACGGCGAGCACGGCCGCTAGCCTGTCGCCGAGCTCGTCGGGATCGGGGATGCGGACAGGCGCCCCCGCGTCGCGGAGCGCCCGCCGCGCCCGCGACAGCCGTTGTCCCATGGTCTGCTCTGAGACCAGAAACGCGGCCGCGATCTCCGCAGTCGTCAGCCCGCACACGGATCTCAGGGTCAGTGCGACCTGAGAATCGGTCGGCAGCGCCGGGTGGCAACAGGCGAAGACCAAGCTGAGCAGGTCGTCGTCAGCAGTGTCGGCGAAGTCGGCTGGCCTGGCCGCAGCCGTCCCGGATCCGGCGCGATCCTGTGTGATGGCCAGCAGCGCGAGCTTCTCCCGGCCGACCCTGGCCCGTCGCTGCCGGTCGAGCGCCTTGTGCCAGGCAGTTGTCGTCAGCCAGCCACCTGGGTTGGCCGGCACGCCCGCAGTGCTCCAGTGCTCCATGGCCTCGACGAAGGCATCCTGGACGACCTCCTCGGCCAGCCCGACGTCACCGAGCCGCCGGGCGAGTGTGGCCCGCAGCCGGGTCGCTTCCGCCCGGTAAGCCTGCTCGAGTTGCTCGGCGTCCATTGCGCGCAGCCCGGGGACGTTACGTTTCGCTGAGCAGGCCGGTGCACAGCAGCTCGACCATCTGGAGCAGGCGCGTCTGCAGGTTGAACGGAGCGGGGTCTGCCGAGATCCACTGGCTCAGGATGGCGAAGTATCCCGTCGCGACGAGCATGCCGGCCATCTCCGGCTCGATCTCGGGCCGCACCTCGCCTGCGGCCTGCGCGCGGGCAACGTAGCCGGCCATCTGATGGGCGAGATGCGGATTGCCGAGCACGTTAGTGGTGTGAATGGCCGCCCCCATGAGCGCCACCGTCTCGGCTCGCGCACGGCTGCTGAGCCGTGCCAGCTCGATCATGTACCGGGCGAGCTGCTCGGGCAGCGCATGCTCATCGAGATGATGGCGCCGGACTGCGGCTGTCGCCTTCTGCCGCCGGAGCGCCGCCCACTGGTCGAGGAATGCGGTCTTGCGCTGGAAGTAGTTGAACACTGTGGCCCGGGAAACGTCGGCGCGGTCGGCGATGTCGTCCATGGTCGTGGAGTCGAAACCACGCTCGATGAACAGCTCTACCGCGGCGGCGTAGACACGGTCGCGGCCCTCCTGGCGGCGGCGGGCCCGGCGGTCGGAGACGGCGGAGGTCGCAATGCCGGATGGCGGCGCCTCGGCGGCGGCAGGCTGGGACGGGCTCACGGGCCCAAGTACATCACTTCGCAGTCAGGGTCTTGACGCCGTATCGCACCGGGCTTACGTTTCGGGTACGTAATTAGACGCAAGTCTAAGATTATATCTGAGTCTAGATACGGAAGGTCCGGCTGTATGCGACTCGTCACCTTCAGCGACGGAAGCTCTGGTGCGCGCCTCGGCGTGCTCCACGGCGACTCGGTGGTGGACCCGGAGCTGGTGCTCAGTGCTGACCGGGCGCTTCGCACCGGCCAGTCGCTCCCGGCGCGCGCCGCCGACGCCGACCGTGCGCCTGTGATGGCCCGCGAGATGGTCGCGTTCTTCGAAAGCGGCCGGGACGGCGCGGCTCTGGCGGAGGAGGCCGTCGCCCGCGCCGATGAGTACCGACAGCTCGGTGACGAGCTGGCCGCTGCCGACGGGAGTCGGGCCGTGCTGCCGGTCAGCGACGTCAGGCTCTTGGCTCCGGTGCCGCGGCCGCGGCGCATCCGCGACTACCTGACGTACACCGAGCATGCGGCCGGGTCTGGGTTGCAGGTGCCGCCGGCCTTCGCGGCGATGCCCATCTGCTACAAGTGCAATGTCGAGACGGTGATCGGGCCGGACGAGCCGCTGCTGTGGCCGTCCTACACCGAGCAGCTCGACTTCGAGCTCGAGCTCGGCTTCTTCACCTCCGGCGGTGGTCGCGACCTGACACCGGCTGAAGCGGCTGGCAAAATCGCGGGCGTCACGATCTTCAACGACGTCAGCGCGCGGGACATCCAGATCTTCGAGATGAGCCTGACGATCGGACCGTCCAAGGGCAAGGACTTCTGCACGGCCATGGGTCCGTGCGTGCTGACCATGGACGAGGTCGACGAGTGGGCGATCGGAATGTCGGCGCGAGTAAACGGCGAGCTGTGGGCCTCCGGCACTACCAAGAACAGGCAGTTCTCCTTCGCCGAGGTCCTCGCGTGGGCATCCCTGGACGAGACTGTCTATCCCGGCGAGTTCCTCGCGCTCGGCACCGTCGGCGGCGGCTGCGGGCTCGAGCTGGACCGGTGGATTCAGCCGGGTGACGTCGTCGAACTCGAGGCCTCCGGTGTCGGCGTCCTGCGCAATCCCGTCGGCCCGCGGAGCGCCCGCAGGGATGGCGCCGGCGTAGCCAGCTACCACGGCGCGCCCGCGGTGCACGTGCGCCACGACCAGTGACCGTGCCCGGTGACCGTGACCACTGACCAGGAACTGTCCGGGACGCTGGCCTGCCTGCTGGCGCGGCATGCGGCCGATCCGGGCCGGATCTTCGCGGTCGCCGAGGACGAGCAAGGTCATGCCACCGTCATCAGTTACGCCGAGCAGCTGCGCCGCGCGCAGGCCACCGCCGGTGCACTCGCCGAACTGGGTGTGCGGCCCGGTGACCGGGTGCATCTCCACACGGCGAACTGCCCGGAGTTCTTCGACGTCTGGTTCGCGACCGCGCTGCTCGGCGCCGTGCTGCTGCCGACCGGTCCGCAGTCTTCGGCGGACGAGCTCAGTTACGTGCTGCAGCAGACGGCACCTGTCGTCTCGCTGACGGCGCGCAGCTTGCGCGCGACGGTATCGGCGGCGATCAGCGTCGCAGAGTCGGAAAGCAACTGGCGCGGCGCGCGGCAGGTCGCGCTGCATGGGAGCGAGCCGGACGCACTCCCCGCGCTCGCCGCGGAGGCAGCGCCGGTCCCGATCCCCCAGGCCTGTGGCGCCGGTCCCGACACACGGACGGCCGCGATCCTGTACACCTCCGGTACGACAAGCAGGCCCAAGGGCGTGCTGGTCACGCACGCCAATTACCGGGCAGTCGGCGCGGCGATCGCCGGCCACTTGGCGATCACCGAGCAGGACCGCTGGCTGATCGCACTGCCGCTGTTCCACGCGAACGCGCAGTACTACTGCACCATGTCGGCGCTGACGACGGGGGCATCGATCGTCCTCGCGCCGAGGTTCTCTGCATCCGGCTGGGCCCGGCAGGCAGCAGACTACGGAGCCACGCTCGGCAGCCTGTTCGCGGCGCCGATCCGGATGATCCTCGCCCAGCCGCCGGCCGAGGCGGAGCAGCGCAGCCGCCTCCGGGCGGTTTTGTTCGCGCAGAACCTGTCGGACAGCCAGACGGCGGAGTTCGAACGCCGGTTCGCCGCGAGGCTGCTGCAGCTGTACGGGATGACGGAGACAGTGCTGCCGCCGACCATCAATCCGGACACTGCCGAGCGACGCTGGCACAGCATCGGCCGCCCGCTGCCGGGCGTCAGGCTCCGGCTGGCCCGTGCCGATGGCACGACTCCGGGCCCCGGCGAACCAGGCGAGCTCCTGGTCGCGGGCGTTTCCGGGGTGACGCTGGCAGCGGGCTACTACCGGGACCCGATGGCTACCGCCGCGACATTCCGTGACGGCTGGCTGTACACCGGCGACCTCGCCCGGCTGGCCGACGACGGCTATTTCCACTTCGTCGACCGGGCCAAGGACATGATCAAGCGCTCCGGCGAGAACGTGTCAGCCGGCGAAATCGAGCGAGTCGCGGCCGAGCATCCCGCGATCGCCGAGTGCGCCGCGATCGGCGTGCCCGACCCGCTGCGCGACGAGGCGATCGTCCTGGTCGTGGTTGCCGCGCCTGATACCTGCCCCGATCCGGCCGAGCTGATCGCCTGGTGCGCAGACCAGCTCGCCCCCTACAAAGTCCCCAGCTCCGTGGTCTTTACCGACGCGCTGCCGCGCACCAGCGTCGGCAAGATCGCCAAGGCCCGGCTCCGTTCCCGGCTCGTTCCCGATTCGCTGCCCCCGACCCCGCAGACCAGTCCCGTGGAGGATGCATGACCCCCATCCCGTCCGGGCGTCAGCCGACTGACGCCACCCGCTGGCTCATGCTTGGCATCATCAGCCTTGGCTTCATCTCGCTGACCCTGAACTGGTTCGACGTAGCCACTGCGTTCGGGTTGATCGGCGCGGAGTTCAAGGTCGGCCTGCCGTCGCTGAGCTACCTCATTTCGCTGTTCATCGTCGGCTACGGCATCGCGCACATCCCTGGCGGCATGCTGGCAACCAAGCTCGGCATGAAGCGCACGCTGGTCCTCGGCCTCATCATCCAGGGGCTGGCCGGCATCATGTCGGGTCTGTCGTATTCCTATACCGAGCTGGCCTGGTTCCGGCTGATCTGCGGCATCGGCGGCTCGGCCTTCATCGCGGTGGGTTTCGGTGCTGTTATCGTCTGGTTCCAGCGGGATAAGGTCACGCTTGCGCTCGGCATCAGCGGCGGCGCGGCGTTCAGCGCCGGTGCCGCGTTCGCCCTCTACATCTGGATCTACCTGCAGAACGCCACGAGCTGGCACACCTCGCTGGTGCTGGCCGGCGTGTTCGAGCTGATCGTGGCCGTGGTGACGGCCATCTGGTTCCGGGTGCCCGAGGGAGCCCCGGCGCTGGCCGGCGCCCGCTTCGACCGGCAGGCCATGGCGGCCGCTGTCGGTAGCCGCGACCTGTGGATCTACGGGCTGGCGCTGATGGGTGGCTACGGCGCGTACTTCACCACTTCGCAGCTGTTCACCGAGTACGCGACCCTGGAGCGGCACTTCGACCCGTCGCTCGGCGGCTTGCTGTCGGCCCTGATCGTGCTGGCGGGCGTCCCCGGCAGCCTTGCGGGCGGTCAGTGGGCTGACCGCAGCCGCAATATCAAGGGGTTCGTCGTCGGCTCGCTGCTGGCGGTCGCGCTGGGCCTGTTCCTCATCCCGGTTGTGCCGACCGGCGCCCTGTGGGTTGTCGGGATCGGCATCGGGTTCTTCCTGATCTTCGGCTTCGCTGCCTGGTCGTCGGTGCCGGCCCGGGTCAGCGGCATCCGCCACGAGTACATCGGCACCGCCACCGGACTCATGCTGACGCTTGCCGCTGTCGGCGGATTCTTCATCCCGATCCTCTTCGGCCATCTAGTGCCGCATACCAGCTTCGACACCGGCTGGGTGTTCCTGGCCCTCGTCACCGTCTTCTTCGGGCTCTTCGGCCTGCTCGGCCGGAACGTCACGAGCGAGGCGACAGAAGTCAGTCATGCCGCGAACGTCAGCACGCGGCCCGCACAGGAGGAGGCCGTATGACCACCGTGCCGTATACGAAGGGACTGCATCAGCTCACCGGCACGTGCTCTGCGTGGCTGGTACCGGACGGCACCTGGGGCTGGAGCAACGCCGGCCTGGTCACCGGCGAGGGTCAGTCGCTGCTGGTGGACACGCTGTTCGACCTCGCCATGACCAGGGAGATGCTCGCGGGCCTCGCGCCGGTCACGGCCAGCCACCCGATCAGGACGGTGGTCAACACCCACGCCAACGGCGACCACTGGTTCGGGAACGAGCTGGTGGCTCAGGCCGAGATCATCGCTGCTACCCCGACAGCGGAGGAGATGGCTGGCAACGGACCTGACCTGCTCCTCGGCCTGCTGAAGCAAGGCGGCGCCGTCGGCCGGTTCGCACGCCACATCTTCGAGCCGTTCGACTTCACCGGCATCACGGCAACCCCGGCTACCCGGACCTTCGACAGCGAGCTGACCCTCGACGTCGGCGGTACCCGGGTCGAGTTGTACAACCTGGGCCCGGCGCATACCGGCGGTGACTCGGTTGTCTGGGTGCCGGAGGAGCGCACTCTCTACGCCGGCGACCTGCTGTTCATCGGTGGCACGCCGATCAGCTGGGCCGGGCCCATTTCCAACTGGGTCCGCGCCTGCCAGTTCATGCTTGACCTCGATGCCGAGTTCGTGGTGCCCGGGCACGGACCGGTCACCGACGCGAGCGGCATCGAAGGCGTCAGGGATTACCTGGAGTTCGTCCAGCACGAGGCCGCCGAGCGGCACGCGCGCGGGATGAGTCCGGAAGACGCGATGCGCGACATAGCCCTCGGCCGCTTCGGGGAGCTTGACGAGCACGGTCGGCTCGCGCAGAACGTGCTGGCCGTGTACTACGAGCTTGACCCGGCCGTCGAGCGTGTCGATACGCTGGAGGTGTTCCGCCGTATCGCCGCCCTCGAAGGATGGACCGAGTGAGCGGGAGCACCTATGTACCCGACCGGACCGCCCCGCCTCGCGTCGAGGAGGTCAGCGCAGGCGTCTACGCCTACATCCAGCCAGACGGGACCTGGTGGATCAACAACACTGGGTTCATTGTCGGCGACGGCCGGGTGGCAGCGGTAGATGCCTGCTCGACCGAGGCGCGCACTCGCGCCCTGCTGGCCGCTATCGCCCGCGTGGCCGGCGGCCGTCCAGTGCAGACGCTGGTGAACACCCACCACCACGGCGATCACACGCACGGCAACTACCTGTTCACCGATGCGACGATCGTCGCGCACGAGCGCTGCCGGGAGGGAATCCTCGCTGAGGGCCCGCCCGGCACGAGCAAGCTTGTCGGCAGTGGCACCTGGACAGACGTGGACTGGGGCAGCATCCGGACGGCTCCGCCGTTCCTCACGTACACCGACCGGGTCACGCTCTACGTCGACGAACTCCGCTGTGACGTCATCCATGTCGGCACGCCTGCTCACTCGACGAACGACAGCATCATCTGGATCCCCGAGCGCCAGGTCCTCTTCGCCGGTGACCTCCTGTTCAACGGAGGGACGCCGTTCCTGCTCGCGGGCTCGGTGACCGGCGCGGTCACGGCGGTGGCCAACCTCATCGACCTCGGTGCACAGACGATCGTGCCCGGACACGGGCCGGTCTGCGGTCCGGAGATCATCGACGAGGTGCTGGCCTACCTCACCTTCGTCCTCGATCTCGCCCGCGACGGCCTTGCGGCCCGGATCTCACCCCTGGAGGCAGCGCGCTCGGCTGACCTCGGCAAGTTCAGTGATCTGACGGACAGCGAGCGGCTGGCCGGCAACCTCCATCGCGCCTACGCGGACCTGTCCGGTGCCGGGCCGGGTGCGCGAATCGACGCGGCGGCTGCGCTAGCCGACATGGTCAGCCTCAACGGCGGAAAGCCGCTGACCTGCCGCGCTTGACACAGGCCGCCGCCAACCTGATGGGTCGTGATGTTGGATCTGCATACCTTCTTTTGTCGGCGGATCCAATATCACGACCCATGAGATGCGTTGCGCGCTCAGGCGGGTGCGCCGCCGCGGCCAGCGCCGCCGCGGAAGCGGGAAACACCAGCCCGGACCGCGGGGTCGGCCAGAGTTGCCCGGCCATGGGCGAACTCGTTCGCCATCGCGTCCTCGAACCCGAGTGACATGGACTCCAGGGCTGAGGCACGGTCGCTGCGCATGCAGACCTGCGGGAACGCCGCAATCTGGAGGGCCAGCCGCTCTGCTTCTTCGCGCGCATCGCCGTGCCGAACGAGCCGGGAGACCAGGCCCATCTGATAAGCCTCTTTGGCGGGCACGGCCCGGCCGGTGAGGATCAAGTCGAGGGCGCGGCCGAGGCCAACGATCTGCGGGAGCCGCACGGTACCGCCGTCGATGAGCGGCACGCCCCAGCGCCGGCAGAACACTCCGAAAACCGCATCTTCCTCGGCGACGCGCAGGTCGCACCACAGCGCGAGCTCCAGCCCGCCCGCGACCGCAGGCCCGGCGACGGCTGCGATCACTGGCTTGGACAAGCGCATCCGGGACGGGCCCATCGGGCCGTTGCCCTCGGCCTCGGCGCGGTTGCCGCGCTCGCTGCCGAAGGCCTTCAGGTCGGCGCCCGAGCAGAAGGTCCCGCCGGCACCAAAGAGGACGGCGACGGCTGCGTCGGAGTCCGCGTCGAAGTCGGCGAACGCCTCAGCAAGAGCAGCGGCAGTCGGACCGTCGACAGCGTTGCGTACCTCAGGCCTGTTCAGGATGACAGTGGTCACCGGGCCGGAGCGGTCGACCCGGACGGCGGTGCGCCCGGTGGATGGACGGCTCGTGCCGCCGCGGCCGCCGCCCGATGTGCCGGCCGACAGCGGGCGGCTCGAGGTCGCAGTCGCGGACGCGGCGGGGCTGGCGGAAGCCGCGCCGCCAGGAGGAGAGGACGCGGAGTTGCCAGGCGCGGCGGAGTTGCCGGGCGTGGCCGAGTTGCCGGGCGTGGCCGAACTTGCGGAGGCTGTGCCGCCGGATGATGCCGAGCTGGCTGGGCGCGGCGAGGTGTCGCTGGCAGCGGTGCCCTCAGCCGGGCTCGCCTGCCCTGAGCTGTCGTCCGCCGCAGCGGGCACGCTAGCTGACCCGCCAGGTGTCGCTGCCGGCGAGCAGATCCGCTAGGTCGCCGTCGCCCTGCTTCTGCCGGGCCTCGTCGATCTGCGCGGCCATCGCCTCGTCGTAGCTCGTTCGCTCCACCGCGCGGAACACACCGATCGGAGTGTGAGCGAAGTCTGAGCTGTCCAGCCGGGATAGCGCGAACGCGTACGAGGGGTCCATGGCGTGCGCGTCGTGGACAAGCAGCGAATCGGGATCGGCTCCCTCGGCCGGGACTGCCTCGAGGCCGCCGTAGCGACCGAACCGCAGACCCTGGCCGCCGTCGGCACCGAACCTGATCGGCTCGCCGTGCTCCAGCCGGATCAGCCGCATGTCGCGCCCGCCCGGCTCGGTGACCGGCAGGAACGCGTCGTCGTTGTAGATCGGGCAGTTCTGGAAGATCTCGACGAAGGCGGTGCCCTTGTGGTCGGCGGCCGCGCGCAGCACGCTCGTCAGGTGCTTACGGTCCGAGTCGATGGTCCGCGCGACGAATCCGGCTTCAGCACCGAGGGCGAGCGACACCGGGTTGAACGGCGTGTCGAGCGAGCCGAACGGGGTCGACTTGGTGACCTTGCCCTGCTCCGAGGTTGGCGAGTACTGGCCCTTGGTCAGCCCGTAGATCCGGTTGTTGAACAGCAGGATCTTGATGTTGACGTTGCGCCGGAGCGCGTGGATCAGGTGGTTGCCGCCGATAGACAGGGCGTCGCCGTCACCGGTGATGACCCATACCGACAGGTCGGGCCGCGACGAAGCCAGCCCGCTCGCGATCGCGGGTGCGCGGCCATGGATGGAGTGCATGCCGTAGCTGTTCACGTAATAGGGCAGTCGCGACGAGCAGCCAATTCCCGAGACGATGACGAGGTTCTCGCGCGGGATCTCCAGCTCGGGCAGGAAGCTCTGGAAGGCGGCGAGGATGGCGTAATCCCCGCAGCCCGGGCACCAGCGGACTTCCTGGTCCGACTTGAAGTCCCGAGTGGACAGCTTCTCGTCGGCCTTGGGCACCAGCGTGAGCGACGCGAACCGGTGCGACGGCTCCGGGAATTCTGCGCTGCTCGACACAGGGCTGTCAGACATTGGCGATCACATCCTGGATCACATCGGCAAGCTCGGCCGCCCGGAACGGCAGGCCGCGTACCCGGTTGTACGAGACGACGTCGGTGAGGAAGCGCCCGCGCAGCAGCAGTGCCAGCTGGCCCAGGTTGATCTCCGGTACCAGGACCTTGTCGTAGGCGCGGAGTACCTCGCCGAGGTTGGCCGGGAAGGGTGAGAGGTGCCGCAGGTGCGCCTGCGCGACTGACCCGCCCGCGAGGCGCACGCGGCGCACAGCCGCGCCGATTGACCCGTAGGTGGATCCCCAGCCCAGCACCAGGACCCGGGCGTTGCCGTCCGGGTTGTCCACGACGAGCGGCGGAATGTCTGCCGCGATGCCGTCGATCTTGGCCTGGCGGAGGCGGACCATCTTGTCGTGATTATCCGGATCGTAGGAAATGTCGCCGGTGCCATCCGCCTTCTCGATGCCGCCGATCCGGTGCTCGAGACCCGGAGTGCCGGGCACTGCCCATGGCCGCGCGAGCGTCTCGGGATCGCGCTGGAACGGCAGGAAGGGTGGTCCGGCCGCGCTGTCCACGGCCACGTTTCCGCTTGCGAATTTAAACTCGTCGCGCAGCTTGGGCAGCCCGTCGACCGCCGGGATGCGCCACGGCTCGGAGCCGTTGGCGAGGTAGCCGTCCGACAGGATGATCACCGGGGTGCGGTACTTGACCGCGATGCGGACAGCCTCCAGAGCCGTGTCGAAGCAGTCGGCCGGGGTGGCGGGCGCGACCACGGCGACGGGCGACTCGCCGTTGCGGCCGTAGAGCGCCATAAGCAGGTCAGCCTGCTCGGTCTTGGTCGGCATTCCCGTCGACGGGCCCGCGCGCTGGATGTCGCAGATGATGAGCGGCAGCTCGACCGAAGCGGCCAGGCCGATGGTCTCG
>Ga0335072_10003965_pt1 | contig 22148 bp, 23 predicted proteins | sample Lox_Sample_21_FD_206725 | JGI IMG/M metagenome (GOLD analysis project Ga0335072, IMG submission 206725) | Soil microbial communities from Loxahatchee National Wildlife Refuge, Florida, United States - Lox_Sample_2.1 | ecosystem: Environmental > Terrestrial > Soil > Wetlands | place: USA...
CTGGCGAAACCGGCGTGCCCGCTCCGTGCTGACCGCGGATCGCGCCGCCGCGGTTGCCAATGCCAAGCAGGCTGTCGCCGACCGCCACCACGCGGAGCAAGCCCTGCGCAGCCGTGAACTCATGCTGCGCGGCCTGACGAACGCGATGCCGCAGATGGTGTTTGAAATGTTCCCCAATGGTGCGGGCGAATTCCTCAATCGCCGATGGCACGACTATACCGGTGCCCCCGACCGGTTCGCCCGCGACCCACGCTGGGAGCGGATGCATCCTGACGATGCGTCGGCGGTGGCGGCCCGTTGGCGGGAGGCGGTGAGCCTGACCGCGCCGTTTACTGCGGAATTCCGCGTTCGCGGCAAGGACGGGCAATATCGCTGGTTCCTCGCGCAATCGGTGCCGATTGCCGATGCCAACGACGGCAAGGGGCCTCGGTGGGTCGGCGCATTGACCGACATCGACGACGTCCGCCGCGCCGATGCCGCGCTGCGCGAGAGCGAGGACCGCTTCCGCCGGATTTTCGAAGGCAGTCCGTTCGGCATCACATTGTCGGAGGGGCCGGAGCGGCGGATCGTGCAGGCCAATCCCGCATTTTGCCGGATGCTCGGCTACCAGCCGGATCAGTTGATCGGCCGCAGTTTGCTCGACCTCACCCATCCAGAAGAGGCAGCGGAGCAACGGACTTTTCCCGAGCTCGACGGCGTGGGACCGGGCTGGCGCACGCGAGAGAAGCGTTATGTTACCAAGGCAGGCGGGGTGGCGTGGGCGCGGATACGCGTGTCGGCGTTCGATCCGTTCGGTGGCGGCGGTCCGCAATTGCTTGCGGTGGTGGAAGACATCACACATCAGCGCGACGTGGATGAAGCCCTGCGCCAGGCGCAGCGCATGGAAGCGGTGGGCCAGCTTTCCGGCGGCCTCGCGCATGACTTCAACAATCTGCTTGGCGTCATCATCGGCAATACCGAATGTCTGCTGGAAACGATGGCGGATGATCGGGACCGGGCGGAACTGGCGAACGAAGTGCTGGAGAGCGCGCTTGGCGGCGCGGAGCTGACGCGCCGCTTGCTTGCCTTCGGTCGCCGCCAGGCATTGGCGCCGCAGCAGCTCGATCTCGGCATCCAGGCCGGGCGGCACGTGATGCTGCTGAGCCGCACGCTCGGGCGGGGAATCCGCGTCGAGACCATGTTTGCCGACGATCTATGGCCGGTGCACGCGGATCCGTCGCAACTTGGCGACGCACTGCTGAACCTGGCGATCAATGCGCGCGATGCGATGCCACATGGCGGCGTGCTGACGATCGAGACGCATAACGATGCGGTGCTGCAAGGCGACACGGTGCACGAGGTGGGCGTCAGTCCAGGCGAGTATGCCGTGCTGGAGGTCAGCGACACGGGTCTCGGCATGCCGCCTGAGGTGCGCGCCAGGGCGATCGAGCCGTTTTTTACCACCAAGCCTCCGGGCGCCGGCAGCGGCCTGGGGCTCAGCATGATCTATGGCTTCGTGCGCCAATCCGGCGGCAGCCTGACTATTTCCAGTGAAGTCGGCATCGGCACGACGGTATCGATCTACCTGCCCCGGGCAGCGGCGCGGGATGCCGAGTCGGTTCGCGCTGCGTCGCCGTCCAGTTTGCCGACGGGGCACGAAACGATCCTGGTGGTGGACGACAGCGCGGAGATGCGCCAGGTGGCTGAACGTCATTTGCGCTTTCTCGGCTACTCCGTGCTTGGCGCGGAGAACGGTCCGGCCGCGCTGTCTCTGCTGCGTGCCGGCACCGCGATCGATCTTTTGTTCACCGACATTTCGATGCCGGAGGGGCTGACAGGGTTTCAGCTTGCCGAAGCCGCATCCGCCCTGCGGCCGGGCCTGAAGGTGTTGTTCACCTCGGGCTATGCCGGCATTCACGAACCCTTTGGCGCGCCCGACTGGCAGGAACGGCTGATCCACAAGCCCTATCGCCGTCCCGAACTGGCCAAGAAGATCAGGGCGGCGCTAAGTTCCTAGCGCCCGGGCGCGGCGCGGGCACAGCGGTGGACCGGGAGCGGGCATGATTTTGCGCTTCGCGATGATGCTGTTGGTCTTGTGCTGCGCTGCCGGTGCTCCGGAACCTGGTCCGGTTCGTCAGGTGTTGCTGGTGCCGGCAACGAGCGTTGTCGCCATCCGCACCTACGGTCTCGGCTTGCTGCCGTTTGACGGCCAGTTTGCCCGTTTCCAGGGCGTGCTGCGCTATGGTGATGGCGGCCACGCAAGCTGCAGCGTGGCATTGCGTGTCGATGTCGCGAGCCTGGCGATGGGGTCGCCGACGATGACGGCGACGATGCTCGGGCCGGACCTGCTGGATGCAGCGCGTTATCCGCAGCTTGTCTATGACGGCGCGTGCGCCACGGACGGGTTGGCGGGCGAGTTGACGATGCATGGCGTGACGCGGCCGTTGGAGCTCAGTGTGGATTGGGGCGGCAGCATGTTGACGGCGATGGGGAAGCTGCGGCGGACGGATTGGGGTATGGACGGACTGCCGCTGGTCGGCGGCTCGACCGTGCGGATCAAGGTGACGGTGGGGCTTGCCGTTCACCGCTGACCGCTGCCTGCGAGACACCCCCGCGATGCCTGCCCTCGCCTGACCAACGCGGCTTGTCGCGGCGCGCAATCCCCGGCAATGACGGGGCTCCGGGTGGCGGCGGTTGCCTGCCTCGGCGCGGTGAACATTTTTGAGGGCGGCATGAAAACCGCGACGGTGAGGCAATGTGCCGTGCTGGTGGGCGGGCTTGGCACGCGGCTCGGCAGCCTGACGGCCGCGACGCCGAAGCCGTTGCTGCGCTGCGGCGACCGGCCGTTTCTTGCCTGGCTGCTGCGCGAACTGGTGCGCTTCGGCGTGACGGACATCCTGCTGCTGGCCGGCTACCGGTCGGAGCAAATGGTCGCCGCCGCGGCGGATATCGCGGCGAATTTGCCGCGCCCGGCACGCATCACGATTGCGCAGGAGCCGTTCCGTGCCGGCACGGGCGGGGCGGTATTCCACGCACGCGACCTGCTGGCCGATCGCTTTTTGCTGTGCAACGGCGATTCGCTGCTGGACTGCAACCTGGCGAACCTGCTGTCGGCCGCGGCGGCGGACGATGATGGCGTGACCGGGCGGATGGTATTGCGGGCTCTGCCGGATGCCTCACGCTATGGCGTGGTCGCGCTGCGGGACGATCGGGTCACTGAATTCCGCCAGCGGCCGGCGCCCGGTACCGCGGGTCTCATCAATGCCGGCAGCTATTTGTTCCGCCGCGGCCTGGTAGATGAGCTGTCCGAGGTTTGCTCCCTGGAAGCCGATGTGATGCCCCGTCTTGCCGCCGCAGGAGCGCTGCGCGGCACGGTCGCCGGCGGCTATTTCCGCGATATCGGCGTGCCGGAGGATTTCGCGCTTGCCCAGACCGAACTCCCCGCCGTGCTGCACCGGCGTGCCTTGTTCCTGGATCGCGACGGCGTGTTGAATGTCGATCACGGCCATGTCGGCACACGCGAGCGCTTCGAATGGATGCCGGGCGCGCTGGAGACGATCCGCTTTGCCACCGAGGCCGGATGGCATGTGTTCGTGGTCACCAATCAGTCGGGCGTGGCGCGCGGCTTGTACGACGAGGCAGCGGTGCGCGATCTGCTGGAATGGATGGCGGACGAAGCGCGGCGGGCAGGCGGCACGATCGATGACGCGCGGTATTGCCCGTTCCATCAGGACGCGGTCGTGGCGGCCTATCGACAGGCGCATCCCTGGCGCAAGCCGGAACCGGGAATGCTGCTGGACCTGATCGAGAAATGGCAGGTGGACCCGGCGCGGTCGGTGCTGATCGGCGATCAGCCGACAGACCTGGCGGCAGCGGCCGCGGCGGGGGTGGCCGGACATTTGTTCAGGGGCGGGAATTTATTGCAGTTCGCGTTGCCGATTTTGCAATGCGCATGAAACTGGCCGCCCTGCTCGCCCATTTTATTCTGTTACAGATATAGAAAGTGGAGCGAGTCTCGTCCGGACCAGGCCACCGGCGACCAGAGAAGGCAGGTTCGGATGGCGGGCGTGAAGGTGGCTCTCCGGCCCCGGCTACGGTGATCGGCGGCCGACGCGTTACGTTTCGAAACTGACGGGATTAACCAAATCGCAATGAACCCCGCGCATTGCTGCGAGGGCATTTGGAGAATTCCCGTGAGCCTGGTGCAAGGCGTGGTTGTTGCCAGCGACTTTATCCGTTCGGATCGCCATGGCGTGCCCGGCGAGGGCGACCGCTCGGCCGTCTGGGTGTTCGACGCGGTCAAGCGCCAGGTGGAAAAGGCGGCCAATCTCCCGGTCACTCTGCTGACCGCCGGCACTTGCCCGGGCTTGCGGTCCTGGGTTGAAGCGCAGCGAACCGCGGAACAAGCCGATGCATTCTGGGCCGCCAATTATGACAGGCTGGCGGTCGATGCGGCGCTCGAAGGTGTCTTGCTCCGTCCGATTCGGCGGCATTTCGTCATCGGGCACGAAATGCCACCGTACCTGCGGACCATATTGGCGGAACACGGTGTGCCGTATCTCGACATACGTATCCACCCGATCCGGTTCCTCGACGATCTGCTGTTTGCCGTTCAGGCATCCGAGTCCGAGACGCAAGCCGCGCTGCTGAATATCGCGGTTTCAGAAGAGACCGTGCTCGCCGCGGCGGGGCTGATCGAGGCGATGTGCCGCTACACGGCTGACTGCACGCTGGCGGCGAATACGCTGCTGGTCATCGGCCAGCGCACCATGGACTCGTCGCAGATCATTGGCGGCCGCTTCTTCGATGCGTTGTCCCGCCTGCCGGAAATACGTTCGCTATGCGACCGCTACAGTGGCGTCTTGCTGAAGGCTCATCCTTATGGCGGCCACCACAGTTTGCTCCTGGCGGCGGCTGCCGTGCCAAATGTGCTGGCGGCGACGTCGGACAACGTCTACCGCCTTCTGGCGCAACCGGAGATCGGCGGCGTGCTGACGGTGAACTCGTCATCGGCCTACGAGGCACGGTACTTCGGCAAGCGGGTGCATACGCTCGCGTCATTGCCTGTCGATATCGCATGGCGAGGCGAGGCAGCGCCTCCCGGTTCGTATATTTCTCTCGACGACTATTTGCTGTCGGTTGATTTCTGGCGCCTCGCGCTCAGGGCATGTGCGAACGTGGGCCGGATGACAGACGTCCGACTGCCTCCCAAGCCCAACCGCATTCGCATTGCCCATGACAGTTTCTGGAATTTCCACGAGATCGACACCGACCGGATACCGCGGTCGTCGAAGGCGGTCGCCTGCTGACAGGGATGGGAAGAGGAGGCCTCCCCGGGTGGAGCGGGCATCGCTCGCCCGCCGGCGCCGGGCTGCGGTATTCGCGAGCAATCGCCGCTGTCCCGGTGCGGTGGCACCGGACCGAACCGGGGGGTGGCGATCGGTCCGCGTGGCGCCATTTCCTTCCGCCGGAGGCCGATCCGCACTAACCTGCGGCCAGCCAGAAAAGGTGCCTCATGAACGACCTCGCCATGCCCGCGGATGCGCTGCTGGCCGCCGACCAGCGTTTCCTCATTCATCCGCTGCACCATCCGAACGACCATACCCAGGCTCGCATCTTCACCGAGGGCCGCGGCGCGATGCTGCGCAGCAATGACGGGCGCGAGTTCATCGACGGGTTGTCGTGCCTGTGGAACGTCAATATCGGCCACGGCCGCAAGGAACTGGCGGACGCGGCGCAGCGGCAGATGGCGCAGCTTGCCTATGCGTCGGCCTATGCCGGCTTCTCCAATGAGCCCGCGATCCGGCTGGCAGAGCGCATAGTTTCTCATGCGTATCAAAGCAGCCGGGCGGTGTATTTCACGACCGGTGGCGCAGAGTCCAACGAGAGCGCGTTCAAGTTCGCCCGCTATCACTGGAAGCGCCTGGGCAAGCCGAACAAGGTCAAGATCATCAGCCGCGTCTACGGCTATCACGGCGTCACCCTGGCGGCGATGAGTGCCACCAGCCTGCCCGGCTACCACAAGATGTTCGGCCCGCTGGTGCCGGAGTTTTTGCAGGTCGCGCCGCCCTATCCGTATCGCTGGCCAGGCAACGGCGATGCCGGCCTGGGGGCGGCGGACGCGGTGGAGGAGGCCATTGCCGCCCACGGCGCCGACAGCATCGCCGCGGTGATCGCCGAGCCGGTGATGGGCGCGGGAGGCGTGATCGTGCCGCCGGCCAGTTATTTCCCCCGCCTCCGCGAGATCTGCGACCGCCACGACGTATTGCTCATTGCCGACGAGGTGATCACCGGGTTTGGCCGCACCGGCCGCTGGTTCGCGCTCGGGCATTGGGGGGTGGAACCGGACCTGGTGTCCTTCGCCAAGGGCGTCACGTCAGGCTACCTGCCGCTGGGCGGCGTGATCGTGTCCAAGCGCGTGCATGACGTGATCGAGGCCGCCCCGCCGGACGAGAAGTTCATGCATGCCGCGACCTATTCCGGGCATCCCACCTGCTGCGCGGTTGGGCTGGCCAATCTCGACGTGATGGAGCGGGATGGTCTGCCGGAGCGGGCAGCGGTGATGGGCAGGCGGTTCCTCGAGGGCCTGGAGACGCTGCGGAGCCTGCCCGTGGTGGGCGACGTGCGCGGACTGGGCATGATGGCGGCGGTGGAACTGGTCGAGGATCAGGGCAGCCGCAAGCCAGCCTCTGGCCTGGGCGCGCGTGTGGTGGCGGAATGCGGCAAGCGCGGGCTGATCATCCGCCAGCGCGGTGCCAGCGCCGGGCCGCCGGCGAGCGGCGATTCGCTTTGCTTCGCCCCGCCCCTGATGACGCCGGAGGCGACGCTTGACCGGATCGTGCAGATCGTGGGCGAGTCGATCGCGGCGGCGACCTGATCGCTGCCGTCAGGCACGCAACTTCTCGCGAGATCGGTCGAGCAGCGCACGGCCGATCGGTGTCGCGCGGCGGGAGATGACGGGACGTCGGCAGCGTCGAAAGGCGGGCGCGACGAGCTGGCGCGGCGCCATGTCGTGGGCTCGCGCAATCTTGATACCCGCTCGTTGACTCCCATCTCACCCGGACTATAGTCCCGGCCCTTCGGCAACACCCCCGTTTGGGGGCGCGGCTGTTTGGCCCGTTTTCTTCCCTCGCGGGAACCCAGCATCGAGTCCGGCTCCGCAGCCGGGCGAACAGGAGCAGCAGGCGTGGCGCGTATTGCCGGCGTGAACATCCCGACCAACAAGCGAGTGACCATCGGGCTCCGTTACATTTACGGGATCGGCCCGACCAAAGCGCAGGAAATCTGCACTCGGCTCAACATCCCCGATGAGCGCCGGGTCAACCAGCTCTCCGACGAGGAGGTGCTGCGTATCCGCGAGCTGATCGACCGCGAATATCAGGTCGAGGGCGATCTGCGGCGCGAAGTCGCGATGAACATCAAGCGGTTGATGGACCTGGGCTGCTATCGGGGCCTGCGCCATCGCCGCGGGTTGCCAGTGCGTGGCCAGCGGACCCACACCAATGCCCGGACCCGCAAGGGCAAGGCGGTGGCGATTGCCGGCAAGAAAAAGGTGACAAAGTAAGCCGGACTCGCTGCCCGGCCCACTCACGCAGCTCGTACGGCCGCCGCCGCGGTGCCTCAGCAGGCGCCAAGGGCGGCGCGGAATGGAAAGACAGGACCACCTCCCATGGCGAGACCGGCCACAGCGACAGCGCGCCCCCGCAGGAAGGAGCGCAAGAACATCACGTCCGGCGTTGCCCATGTGGCGGCGACGTTCAACAACACGGTGATCACCATCACCGACGCCCAGGGCAATGCGATCGCCTGGTCGTCGTCCGGCAGCCAAGGCTTTAAGGGCAGCCGCAAGTCCACTCCCTACGCGGCGCAGGTCGCCGCCGAGGATGCTGGCCGCAAGGCGCGCGAGCATGGGATGGAGACGCTGGAGATCGAGGTCAGCGGGCCAGGTTCGGGTCGCGAAAGCGCGCTGCGGGCGCTGCAGGCGGTGGGCTTCTCTGTCACCGCCATCCGGGACATGACGCCGATCCCTCATAACGGCTGCCGGCCGCGCAAGCGCCGGCGCGTCTGATCGTTTCGTCTGATCGTTCCTCCGGGCGGCCCCACCCCGCCCGGCGTTGATCGAGGCACAGGGATCGTGCGGCGGCACGGTCCGAAAGGTATCCAAAACCATGATGAGGCAAAGCGCAGTCATCCAGAGGAACTGGCAATCGCTGATCAAGCCGGAGAAGCTCGAAGTCGAGCCCGGCGCCGATCCGTCGCGCATGGCGACGGTGGTCGCCGAACCGCTGGAGCGCGGCTTCGGCATGACGCTCGGCAACGCGATCCGCCGCATCCTGCTCTCGTCGCTGCAGGGAGCCGCGGTGACCGCGGTGCAGATCGACGGCGTGCTGCACGAATTCAGCAGCATCCCGGGCGTGCGCGAGGACGTCACCGACATCGTGCTGAACATCAAGCAGCTCTCGCTGCGCATGCACGGCGAAGGGCCGAAGCGCATGACGCTGACCGCGAGCGGTCCGGGCGAAGTGCGCGCGGCCCAGATTCAGGCCGGGCACGACATCGAGATCATGAACCCGGAGCTGGTGATCTGCACGCTGGATGACGGCGTGAAGCTCGGCATGGAGTTCACGGTGAACCTCGGCAAGGGCTACGTGCCCTCCGCCGCCAATCGGCCGGAGGATGCGCCGATCGGGCTGATCCCGGTGGACGCGATCTACTCCCCGGTGCGCCGCGTGTCGTATCGCGTCGAGCCGACCCGCGTCGGCCAGGTGACCGACTACGACAAGCTGCTGCTGACGGTGGAGACCAACGGCGCGGTGACGCCGGAGGACGCGGTGGCGCTGGCTTCGCGCATTCTGCAGGACCAGTTGCAGCTCTTCATCAATTTCGAGGAGCCGCAGCAGATCCGGGCAGAGGAGCCGGAAGACAACCTGCCGTTCAACCGCAACCTGCTGCGCAAGGTGGACGAGCTGGAGCTGTCGGTGCGGTCGGCCAACTGCCTGAAGAACGACAATATCGTCTATATCGGCGACCTGGTGCAGAAGTCCGAGCAAGAAATGCTGCGGACGCCGAATTTCGGGCGGAAGTCGCTGAACGAGATCAAGGAAGTGCTGTCGTCGATGGGGCTTTCCTTGGGCATGACGGTGCCGGGCTGGCCGCCGGAGAACATCGAGGACCTCGCCAAGCGGCTGGAAGAGCCGTTCTGAGTTTTCGCCGAAGGGGATTGTCGTCATGCGTCACGGAGTTGCGGGCAGGAAGCTCGGCGTCACGTCCAGCCACCGCCAGGCCATGTTCCGCAACATGGCCGTGGCGCTGATCAAGCATGAGCAAATCACGACGACGCTGCCGAAGGCGAAGGAGCTGCGGCCGGTGGCGGAGAAGCTGATTACGCTGGGCAAGAAGGGCGGGATGGCGAACCGCCGCCTGGCGTATGCGCGGCTGCGCGACGATACGATCGTGAACAAGTTGTTCGACACGCTGGCGGAGCGGTATCGCGGGCGGGCCGGCGGTTATTGCCGCGTGCTGAAGGCGGGCGTGCGGTATGGCGATGCCGCGGATATGGCGGTGATCGAGCTGGTGGATCGCGATCCGGCGGCGAAGGGGCTGGACAGCGGGCCGCCGCAGAATGTGGGTGGCGAGGAAGAAGGGCCGGAGGCTGCGGCGGCGGCTGGGTAAACGCGCGCCGCTCCCCGCATCCAATATCCACCGCACCTGATCCCCCTCGCGCAAGCGGGGGAGGAAGTTTTCGCGAGTGCCGCCGGGCCACAATTCGCCACCCGATGAGCGGCGATTGCGATCAGCGCATGGTTGCCTCGGAGTGGCCAGCCTCAATGGGGTGGCCGCGCTGGCTATTGCGAATGCAAATCAGGCAAAGTCAGGCCGGCCATCGCCACTTTTGGCGGGCGATAAAATTTGATATTTGATGTTGCACCCGAACGACGCTGCTACCATCTGCACATCGGCAATATCTTCGGGGGCAAACGTGCGCGTCTGGACGCTTCGCGGTGCGGTCATTCTTGTACTCGTTGCGACAAGCTTGTCCGCGGCATCGGCAGCAGAACTACAAGGTATCCAGGTGCCCGACCACATACAGATTCAAGGCAGGCCTCTATTGCTCAATGGATTTGGGCAGCGCCTGTATTCCTTCATGAAAATCCCCGTCTATGTCGCTGCACTCTATGTGCAACACCTCAGCACCGATGCGCAGGCGATCATCCATTCGTCGGAGATCAAGCTCCTGACGATCGCGTTTCAGCATGACGTAAGCGCCGCGGACGCCCGCGACGCCTGGCGCGAGGGCTTCGACGACAACTGCCGGGCGCCGTGCCGGCTCGATCCGGGTGACGTCTCGCGGTTCCTGTCCCTGGTCCCGTCGATTCGTGCCGGGGACGTCTACGTCATCCTGTTCACCCCGGACGGTGCCACGGTGCAGGCCGACGGGCGGCCGATCGGTTCCATCGCCATGCGGCAATTCGCCGAGGTGATGTTGGCCACATTCCTCGGACCGCGGCCCGCGTCGCTCGAACTGAAGCGGGACCTGCTGCAACGTCATGGCTAAGATGAAACTCCGCTAACGGGAACCGGCGGCCAGGCTTCAAGCGAGTGTTGCGGGGAGAATGGCCGCAGGCTCAACGGCGCCTCGGCTGGCAGCCAGCGCGAGATGAAGCGCATCTGAACCGCGCCGCTTCCGTGGCTCCTATCATTCCTTTTTCGAATCAATTCCAGCCTGCTGCGCCGGCAACATGCTGGCGAAGGTCAGGCGTCACGGTGCGCCGGCATCCATGCGTTTGTGTGCAAAATTAATACGGGTTTAGTGAATTGGATTTGATCCAAATCAAAGGAGTCTCAGTTTGTGGGGAGTACCACATTCGATGCGACGAGGCCAGAGAAAGGTTGCTGTCAAACGGCCTTCTGGCCGGCATTCGCTGAGGCGACTGACCAACAAACAGGAGCGGTAACATGACAAGCAAGTTGTGGTTGGCCGCAGCGGCCGCTGCCGTTGCGGCGGGGCTGGCGGGTCAGCCGGCGATGGCGGACACTGCGGGCGCGAAGGCTGGGTACCTGACCTGCGACGTGAGCAGTGGTTGGGGGTTCGTGTTCGGTTCGACGCGTGATCTGAACTGCACGTACTCCGACAACAACGGCTCAGTTGAGCGCTACACCGGTCACATCAGCAAGTTCGGCATGGATATCGGCTATGTCCATGGCGGCGTTGTTGCGTGGGCAGTGCTCGCGCCGACCGCCAATGTCGCGAAGGGTGCGCTGGCAGGTGATTATGCCGGCCCGACGGCTGGAGCGACTGCGGGCGTCGGTGTCGAGGCCAATGTGCTCATGGGCGGTTCGGACAAGACGATCTCCCTGCAGCCGCTGAGCGTTGCGGGTACCGTTGGTCTGAACGTTGCTGCCGGCATTGGCGTGGTCTCGCTGAGCGCCGCTGAATAGGCGACAGCATCCGGTCAGCCAACCGGTCGTGAAGCCCCGCCCCTGTTCGGGCGGGGCGTTCACGAGAATTCGAAGCGCTTCCGCCTGATGCGCCGCCGCGCGGACTGGCGGGGTGTGAGCGAGGTTTGCTGTGCGGAAATGGCGCCACAATCCTCGAGGATTGGTCTGTCTAAATGGCAGACTAGCGCTCGCCCCAGGGCGCACAGTCGATGGCGGGGCGATGGCGTGCGGGATGCCATCGATCACGCGGCGTCACGTCGTCGCAGCGCTCGGCGGCGTAACGGCCATCGCGCTGGCCTGGGCAATGCGGCTGGGCCAAGCTCAACGATCGGTTTCGATCGATGAGGCAAAAGCGTTTATCAAGCAAGCTGGCGACAAGCTGGTTGCAGTGCTGAGCGGACCGTACGGCGAGCAGGAGAAGCGACGGCAGTTGCGCCTGCTGATCAGCACCAACGTCGACATTCACGGCATTGCCCGTTTCGCCATGGGAAGTTCCTGGCGAAGTGCTACGGCATCACAACGAGAAGATTTTGTGCGACTGTTCCCTACGGTGCTCATTGAGTGTTTGACTGAGGCAATCGGCACCTATCCTGGCGTCAGTTTCACAGTCGGTCGTGCCGTCGAGAACGAAGACTGTATCGAAGTTTGGACCGGCATTTTCATACCTGACGCGGCGCCACGGTCGGTTGGTTGGGTCGTTTGCACCACCGCCGACGGTCCACGCATCGTTGATGTGGTGGCATTGGGCATGAGCCTCCGCATCACGCAACGCGATTACATTGCCACTCTCGTGGCGCAACATGGCAGCAGCATCGAGGCCATGATCAGCGCGTTGCGTCACGACATCGGCGAAGATTGAGGAGGAATAGCTCAGCCGAAATATCCGCTCATTGAAAGCAATTTGACTCTGGCCAATGAGACCATGTGCACCGGTCCTGGCGTGTGAAGCGTGGGTGGAAACACCCGGACCTGGAGGGACAGGCAATGAACACTGTCAAATCAAGGTATCCGGTTTCCCCGCTCGCGGCGGCAGCTTTGGCGTGCGCCCTGGCTTTATCCGCTTGCGATTCATACACCCCGGCGGAAGGCGCCGTGGGTGGAGCGCTGATCGGCGCGGGCGCCGGCGCAGCGATCGGCGTCGCGGCTGCCGGCGGCCATGGTGCGGCCGTTGGAGCGATCGTGGGCGGTGCTGTTGGCGCGGCAACGGGGGCGGTGACCGCACCGAACAGGTAATTCGCGGGCATGGCGCGCAGCGATCGGCGGACCGGTGCGGGGCGAGCGGTTGGTAGTCGGAAATCCCTCACCGATCTGGCGCGCCCCGCACTGTCCGGTGCACCCGCGGAACGCGCTTGCGGATGGCGATGCGGGCAACTCGCTTCAAGCGGCGGCTGCGAGTTTCCCGGCAGGTTCGAACGCACCAGCTACACCGCCGGCCAGCCACGCTGCTGATACGCGCCGTCCCAGAACAACCATTCGTATTGGCTTGACCTGACGAAGGCGTCCATCATCCGCTCGCGCACTCCCGCCGTGGCCCCGGCTGCCGCCCGGTCCGCGATGCCGATCACCGTCCGCACCGCCGCGCCGAACGCCGCATCGGAATAGGTGTCGATCCACGCCCGATACGGATTGTCGGCCGCCGCACGCGCCGAAACGGTATTGCCTACGTCCCAATAGATCCAGAAGCACGGCAGCAGGGCGCCCACCAGCACTTCCCATGGTTCATGGTAGGCCGTAGCGAGCAGGAAACTGGTGTAGCCGAGGCAATCCGGCGACGGTTCGGCCGCGCCAGGCTGCGCCGCATCGACACCAAATGCCGCCAGATATTGCTCGTGCAGCGCTTGCTCCACGGCGACCGCTTCCAGCGCGGACGACGCGAAGGCATGCAGCACCGCTCCATCCGGTCCGCGCGCGCCGGCCAACGCCAGGATGCGCGCGTACTGCCCCAGATACAGCGCATCCTGCGTGATGTAGAACCGGAACCGCTCGCGGCTCAGCGTGCCCTCGGCGAGTTCGCGATTGAACGGCAGGGCGTCGATCGCGGCCCGCAGCCGCGCCGTGTGCGCCCAGGCGGCCTCGGCAAAGCCACCCGCCGCTGCGATTGCATCCGTCATGACAGCCTCCCGTCTGCACGCGGCTTGACGCTGCCGCCGCGCGCGTCGGACATTTTCCCCCTGCCGGCACTGCGCTTATCCGGGAGGCACATCAATGGGCGAGTCCCGTTTTTTCACCGCCAGCGACGGTATCCGCATCCACTACACCATTGACGATTTCGCCCCACCTTGGAAGCCGCGGGACACCGTAGTGCTGCTGCATGCCGCCATGGGCAGCATGAACCGCATGTACGGCTGGGTGCCGATCCTGGCAGCGCAGTATCGCGTCGTGCGGTGGGACATGCGCGGCCATGGCCTGTCGCAGATCCCCGGCGCGGACGGGCTGTCGATCGAACGCCTCGGCCGCGACGTGGTGGAGCTGTTGGATGAACTCGGGGCAGCAGAGGCGCATCTGGCGGGATCGTCGGCCGGCGGCATCGTCGCCTTGTACGCCGCGATCACCGCACCCGAGCGGGTGAAGACGCTCGCCGGCTTTGCCACCATTCCCGGCCTGCAATCCTCGGCCGGTCATACCGACTATGCCGGCTGGGTGCAGGGCCTGACGACTGAGGGCATAAAGCCGTTCCTGCGCCGCACCATCGCCACCCGCTTCGACCTGGCGCAGGTGGAGGCCGGCTTCGTCGAATGGTTCCTCGACGATTCGGCACGCAATAACCCAGCCTATCTGGCACGCTTCGTCACTCTGATGTCGCGCGTCGATTTTTCCGCGCGGTTGGGTGAAGTGTGTTGTCCGTGTCTGTTTGTGCTGCCCGGCGGCGACCCGCTGCACACGGCGGACCATTACGACGTGCTGCAACGCGTGCCGCGGCAGGAGACGCTGCGTTATGAGGGGCTGCCGCACAATATCACGGATGCCGTGCCGCAACGCTGCGCGGCTGACCTGCTGGCGTTTTTGCAACGGCATCCGTGACGTTGGCGCCGGGTCACTCTTTGGCCGGCGCGCACCCGTCACCGCCGTTCGTTCAGGCTCCTTCTGCCGTCTCCCGCGCAAAGGCCGGCACCACCGCCCCGGCACGCGCATGTCGCGCCAGCGGCACCAGCATGCCCGCAACCAACACCAGCGCGCCCATCACCAGCATCGGCACCTCGTAGCCGCCGGTGGCATCCCGCATCACCCCGACGAGCTGAGGCGCGGCATAGCCGGAGATATTGCCCACCGCGTTGATCGCCGCGATGCCGCCCGCCGCGGCTGCCGCGCCCAGGAAGGCCGTCGGCAAATTCCAGAACACCGGCAGCGATCCCGAAATCCCAAAATACGCGAGCGAGAACGACGCAATGGCCAGCACCGGACTGGTCCGCATAAGCAGCCCCGCCAGCACCAGCCCGATGCCGCCAAGCAGGCATGGCACGATCAGATGCCACACCCGCTCACCCGAGCGGTCGGAGCTGCGCGAGAAGATGATCATGCCGATCACTCCCGCCAGCGACGGGATCGACGTGATGTAGCCCACCTGCAGGTCGGTGAACCCCAGGCTCTTGATCATCAGCGGAATGAAATAGCCCTTGCCGTAAACGCCGAAGCCGATCAGCACGTAGACCAGCATCAGCACGACGATCGTCGGATTGATCACGGCGCGGCTGAACGGCAGGTGCTTGCCCGCGGCGGCCTCGCGCTCTGATGCCAGCGTCCGCTCCAGCCACGCGCATTCGTCGGGCCGCAGCCAGTGCGCCTCGGCTGGACGGTCGCGCAGCACCATCAGGCAGGCGAGCGCGAACGCCACCGCAGGCAAACCCTCTGCCAGGAAAATCCATTGCCATCCCGCAACGCCGAGCCAGCCGTTCAGTGACAGCAGGTTCCCTGCGATCGGGCCACCGATGATTCCCGCCGACGCGCCGCTCGCATAAAACACGCCCATCGCCTTGCCGCGGTGGCGCGAGGGGAACCAGCGGGTCATGAACCACGCCACGCCGGGGAAGAACCCGGCCTCGGCGGTGCCAAGCAAGAAGCGGACGACGACGAAGCTGGTCACGCCGCTGACCAGGGCCATGCTGGCAGAGCAAGCGCCCCAGAGCAGCATGATGCCCATGATCCAGCGGCGGGCGCCGACGCGTTCCAGCACCATGTTGGCCGGCACCTGGAACAACACATAGCTCCAGAAAAATGCGCCGGCGCCCAGGCCATAGGCGGTCGCGCTCAATCCCAGCGCCTTGTTCATGGTCAGCGCGGCGAAGGAGATATTGAAGCGGTCCAGAATATTGATCAGGTAGGCGAGGCTAACGAAAGGCACCAGGCGCCATGCAACCTTGCGCATGACGGCAGTTTCGAGCTCCGTCATCGTCGTATCCTCCCAGGCTCGGCTCTGCGGCCGCGGGCGGCAGCATAGCGGAGGAATTTGACAAACCGCCAGGGATTTTCGTCAAGCCTCGCGCGGGGGCGGGGGCACCTGCCGTCGCACCGCTCACGCTGGCCCGCGCGCTGACGCATCGGCCGTGTCGGTGTACAGTGCCGACGGCCCACCAAAGCGAGACATCGTTGCAATGCGCATTGCCTTGATCCATGCCCTCAGCCATTCCGTACCGGCCATCGCCACCGCCTTCGCCCGTGAATGGCCGGAGGCGACGCTGGCGAACCTGCTGGATGACTCGCTGTCCGCCGATCTCGCACGTGACGGCACGCTGACCGAGGCGATGACCGAGCGCTTTCTCACGCTCGCTCGCTATGCCGGTCGCACCGGCGCCGACGCCATCCTGTTCACATGCTCTGCTTTCGGCCCATGCATCGATGCATGCGTGCGCGAACTCGCGCCGTTGCCGGTGTTGAAGCCAAACGAAGCCATGATCGAAGAAGCGTTGGCACTCGCCGGTCCCACCGGGCGCATCGGACTGCTGGCGACATTCGCGCCGACGCTGGCCTCCATGCCGGCGGAGTTCACCGCCGTCGCACCGCGCGTGACGGTGGTTCCGTGCCTGGCGCAGCACGCCCTGGCGGCGCTGGACCGTGGCGATCCCGACGCGCATGATCGGGCAGCCGCTGAAGCGGCGGTTGCCCTCAGCGACTGCGACGTCGTGGCGCTCGGCCAGTTCAGTCTCGCGCGCGCCGCCAAGGCCGTGGCCGCCGCGACCGGCAAGAGCGTGCTTACGACGCCGGAGTCCGCCATTCGCAAGTTGAAACGTCTGTTGCTTCCCGCAGCAAAGGCCGCATGACATGACCCTGGAAGAATTCCGCGCCTCCGTCGCCGAACCCGCACCGCCCAATGGCATGGACCACGCGCTGCAAACGCTGTGGTGGGACGCCAAGGGTGATTGGAACCGCGCGCACGAATGCGCCCAGCAGGACCATGAGCAAACCGGCTCCAGCGTGCACGCCTATCTGCACCGCAAGGAAGGCGACATGCGCAATGCGGCCGGCTGGTACAGCCGTGCTGGCCGCACGCCACCGGAAATCGGCCTGGAGGCCGAATGGGAGATGCTGGCGCGCGAACTGCTGGCTGCGTGATCCGCCGGGAGCGCACGCCACGATGATGTGACCGTGCAATGACTGCTGCGTCGCCCATCCTGGAACGCAGATCGCCCGTGGTGGGATCGCGGCGCGGATATGCGGTCGTTCTGCTGATTGTCGTGGCTTTCATCGTCTACGGATCGTTGTTTCCTTTTGTATATCGCCGCGTGTTCTTTCCCGGCGGACCGGCGGGCTACCTGCTTTCCACCTGGCAGGACTGGGACAAACGCGGAGATCTGCTGTCCAACATCTTGCTCTACATCCCGCTGGGATTCTTCGCGACCTTGTCGCTGCCGCCGCGTATCCCGAGTGCGCTGCGCGCGCTGCTGGCGACGATCGCCGGCACCGCGCTCTCGTGCTGCATCGAGATGACGCAGTTCTACGATCTGGGGCGTGTCACCTCGATGGGCGACGTTTACGCCAATGCCATTGGCGCGGGCCTCGGCGCGACAATGGCGGTGATGATCGGTCCATCTCTGCGTTGGCCTTTGGTGGCGGAACTGGCAGCCAATCCCGATGCTGCGATCGTCTTGCTCATGTTCTTAGCTTATCGGCTGTATCCGTACGTGCCGATGATCGACATGCACAAATACTGGCATGCATTGTGGCCGATCATCCGCACGCCGAGCCTGCCATGGGATCAGTTTGCGAATTCAACCATTACCTGGCTGTCGGCCGCTGTTCTTGTCGAATCGCTGTACGGAACAGGGCGCCTGCGGTTCTTGTATGCATTGCTATGCGGGATTGAGTTCGTCGGGAAGATTTTCATTGTCGACAATGTCCTGACCTTGCCCGACGTGCTCGGGGCGCTTGTGGCATATGCGTTGTGGGCCGGCCTGCTGCGGCGACTGCCGGGGCGCTTTCTGATCGTGACGCTGCTGTTTGCCGGCATGATCGTGGTGGAACGGCTGCAGCCGTGGCATTTCGTTCTGTTTCCGCGCAGCTTCGGCTGGATTCCATTTACCAGCCTCATGCGCAGCGAGACCAGCATCGCGATGTTGGCGTTCTGCTGGAAATTTTATGCCTATGGCGCACTGATCTGGCTGCTGGGCCGCTGCGGCATCGGGTTGATAACCGGTACCCTGGTCACCGTCGTGCTGCTGTTCGCCACGAGCTATGCCGAGCGCTGGCTGCCGGGACGCTCGGCGGAGATTACCGATACGACAATGGCATTGATGATCGGCGGAGCGTTCGTAATGCTCCGGTGTGCGCGGCGGACGCGCACGATCGCGGTTCCGTCGCAGACGGCGGCCGCGCGAGAGCATGCGCGTCTGGCGACGGCAATCCTGGCACAGCATGGCGCATGGCGATCATCGCCTCGACCGGGCCGTCGCAATGACGAGCCTTCGGTGCCGCGCCGACCGCGTGGCTGAAGGCGTTGCCGGACGGGCGAATGGGGATGCATGATGCCCGTCGCACGGCTTAGCTCGGGAGGACGACGCATGGACGCCGACGCCAAGAAAACCACACTGCGGATGATTCCGTACGGTATCTACGTGCTCACCGCGGATGACGGGAAGGGCAATATCGGCGCGGCGACGGTGAACTGGGTGACGCAGGGCTCGTTCGCGCCGCCGCTGGTGGTGGTGGGTGTGAAGGCGGACTCCGGCGCCCACACCGTCGTGAAGGGTACCGGCAAGTTCGCGCTGAACATGCTGGGGAAGGATCACAAGGGCCTGGCGTTCACCTTCTTCAAGCCGGCCAAGCTGGAGGACGGCAAGCTGTCCGGTCAGGCGTTCCATCACGGCACCAACGGCACACCGATCCTGGATGCGGCGCTGGGGGCGGTGGAGTGCACGGTACGGACCGTTGTGGAGCTGGGAGATCACCACATCGTCGTCGGCGAGGTAACGGAAGCGCATTTGCCCAAGTCGGTCGAGGGCCGGCCTGACGTTGCGATCCTGGAGATGAAGGATCTCGGAGACAACGTGTTCTACGGCGGTTGATGGATGTGCCTCTCGCGCTTCGCCGGAGAGGTGTGCCGGGGGCTGATCCGGGGCGGCGGCGCCCGGGGTGGCAGTGGTGAGAGGATCACCTTGTCACCTGGGCTTGCCGGCCACCTAAATGCGAACAAGGAAAGCTGCGTGACATGATCACCAAATTCGCCACTGTTTATCCAGGCCATATCGACCTGCCCGACCGAGGCCAGGAGGCGACGCCGGCCAACCAACGCCGCTTCTCCAATGATCAGCTTGCCGGCGTATTCGCCAAGACCGAGGCGGTGGCCAAGGTGATGGACGAAACCGGCTGGGATACGCTGTGGCTCGCAGAGCACCACTTTCAGTTTGAAGGCTACGAAGTATTGCCCAACCTGCTGATGGCGGCGGTGCATCTCTGCCATCTGACCCGCAAGCTCAAAATCGGCTGCGGCTTCAATATCGCGCCGATGTGGCATCCGCTGCGGTTGGCCGAGGATTACGCCTGCGCTGACATCATGACGAAGGGCCGCACCGTATTCGGCGTCGGCCGCGGCTATCATTCGCGCGAGGTGGAAACCTTCGGCGCCCCGATCATCGACCAGGACGCCAACCGCGAATTGTTCGAAGAGCAGGTGGAGGTGATTTTCAAGGCGTTTGAGAATGAGCGGTTCTCGCATCATGGCAAACATTACACGCTGCCGCCGGAGGTGCCGTATCGCGGCTATACGCTGAAGGACCTCACGCTGGTGCCGCGGCCGATCCACCGCCCGGTGGAATGCTGGCAGCCGGTGGTCAGCGCCGGCGCCCGCGGCCTGGATTTCATGGTCAAGTACAACATCAAAGGCGCGGTCGGTGGCGGCGCCGCGACGATGCAGTCAGGACCGATCACGGCATATCAGGAGGCGGCGCATCGCGCAGGCAAGGACTGGAAGCTCGGCGAGAACCTGATGATCGGCATCTTCGTGCATCTCGCGGATACCAAGGCCAAGGGGTTGAAGGAAATCACCCCACTCTACGAAGAACATGCGAAGATGTTTGCGCCGCTGGGCTTCCTGCCGGGCGTGACCAAGGAGCAAATTGCGGCGATCGGCCAGCGCGGCGGATGGCATGCGGCGGGGGTGCCGACGGTAGAGCATTATATGAAGATGGGCGCATGGTTCACCGGTCCGCCGGAGGAACTCGTGGCCTATCTGCGTGACCTGGAATCGCGCTATCCGGGCCTGGAGCATATCAACCTGTCCACGCCGATGGGCACGCCGCTCGCGATCATGGAGGAGCAATTCAGGTGGATCGCTGAGGGGGTGTTTCCGGCGTTTCAGGCTCGGGCGGCTGCCAGGTGACGGCGTTGCTCTTGACCCATAAGACGAGCCGCCGCTGCGGCATGCTCGATTCCTTCAGGGTCAGGCGTAGCCTTAGCCGGCCGCTGCCTGGCAGCAGCGAGGTCGGTGTGCGCTTCACATAAAAGCGCAATTGCGAAAATGATTCTTCGAGCTTCGACCAGCCCCAGTTGACCACCAGTTTGCGTGAAGGCGTGCTTCCGGTCGGAGACCGCAGCATGGCCTTGACCGGTGTCGCACGGATGCGGGTGCTTGGCATCGGCCGTGCGACAAAGAAGGGCCAACGCACGGTAATGGCGCGCAGATAGAAATCAGGTCCGGGCGTGCCGGTGACGATGGCTGCCATGTGCCAGCCGTTGGTGGCAGCCGCTGCCACGATGACGGCAAACTGAGGCAGTGCCGGCAGCGACTTGCTGTCCAGGATTTGTTCAGTTTGTTCGCCGAGGTGGATTTCCGCCGGCGGAGCGAGATCCTTGCCTGCCTCCTCGAGGCCGTCCTCGTCGTCGTCGTCACGGCGGCGGAACCAGCGGATCATCAGCGGCTGCGCAGTTCGTCGCCTGCCAGGGTTTCACAGAGGCGCGCCATTTCCGTGTGGTCGGCGCCGGCACCGAACATTGTCTGCGCTGCCACGACCAGCTCCTTGCACAAGGCACTTAACGGGGCCGGGGTGGCGGTTTCGCGTCCCACCTGCATGGCAATCGAAAGATCCTTCGCAAGCAAACCGAGCGTGAAGCCGGCATCGAACGAACCCGACAGCACGAACTGCTTGAACTTCTTCTGCGTCGAATTGTTCATGCCGGTGGCGGCGTTCAGCACATCGACCATTACGGCGGGATCGAGGCCGAAGCGCTTGCCGATCAGCAGCGCCTCGATGCCGATCAGGAAGCCGCCGGCGGAAACGAGATTGTTCAGCGCCTTCATCGCCTGGCCGGAGCCGATCGCGCCGGTGCGCAGCACGGAACTGCCCATTGCCGACAGCACCGGCATGGCGCGGTCAATCGTTGCCGCATCGCCCCCCACCATGATCGCGAGCTGCCCTGTCCTGGCGCGTGGGACGCCACCGGATACCGGGGCGTCGATCATGTGACCGCCCAGTTCGTGCACCCGCTCCGCCAGTTCCTGCGTGACCGAGGGCACGCCGGAACTCATTTCGATCACGATGGTGCCCGGGCGCATGCCGGCCAGCAGGTTGTCGTCGCCGCTTGAAAGCACCTGCGACACGATGACGCTGGTGGGCAGCATCGTGACCACGACGTCCGACGCGGCGGCAAGCTGGCGCAGGCTGTCCGGCGCGCTGCCGCCGATCTGCTGGACGAAGTTATTGGCGGCCTCGCGCCGCGAATCGTTCACATGCACGGTTAGTCCGGCGCGCACGAGGCAGGCCGCCATTGGCCAGCCCATATTGCCGACGCCGACGAAGCCGACGCTGGGTTTGTCGGTCATGCCTTGTTACCCCTTGGCGCCGTCGACTTCCTTGAACACTTCGGTTGCGATGCGGAACGCTTCCAGACAGGCGGGAATGCCGCAATAGGCGCCGATCTGCAGCAGGATCTCCTTGATCTCGTCACGCGTGACGCCGTTGCTGAGCGCGGCCCGAAGATGCAGACGGAACTCGGCGCCACGATTGAGCGCGGCCAGCATGGTCAGGTTGATCATGCTGCGTGTCTTGCGCGGTAGGCCGGGGCGGGTCCAGATCATCCCCCAGGCGACCTCGGTGGTCATCTGCTGGAACGCGGCATTGAAATCATCGGCGCGTGCGATCGAGCCATCCACATAGTCGGCGCCGAGTACCTCGCGGCGAACCTGCAGACCCTGCTTGAACAAGTCGCTCTGATATTCCGGGCGGTCGGGGATTGCGGGCATTGCTTGTCTCCGGGTTGTGGTGAAAGGCTCGCAGGGTAGTAATGCCAGCCGACAAAATGAT
>Ga0335072_10003966_pt1 | contig 22143 bp, 13 predicted proteins | sample Lox_Sample_21_FD_206725 | JGI IMG/M metagenome (GOLD analysis project Ga0335072, IMG submission 206725) | Soil microbial communities from Loxahatchee National Wildlife Refuge, Florida, United States - Lox_Sample_2.1 | ecosystem: Environmental > Terrestrial > Soil > Wetlands | place: USA...
AGTTTTACAACAATTTCCAGCAGGCGCTGGGCGCGTCGTCCGCCATCTTTACCTTTATGGATGATCAGGATGATCTGGTGGAGAAGCATCGCGCTTACACGCTGAGAGGGTTCCAGGATTCCATCCAGCTCGAAAATGTTGGCTTTGCCTACAGCGATGAAGAGGGCGAAAAGGAAGTCCTGCACGATATCAATCTTGAGATCCACTGCGGCGAGGTGGTCGCTCTCGTTGGTCCCAGCGGAGCGGGGAAGTCAACGCTCGTGAATCTGATTCCGCGCTTCTTCGATGTTACGTCGGGGCGCATTCTGATTGATGGGCACGACCTGCGCGATGTGAGCACGCGCTCGCTGCGCGACCAGATCGGCAAGGTGACGCAGGAGACGATCCTCTTCAATGACACGGTGAGAAACAATATCGCATATGGGCAGCCCGATGTGCCGATTCAGCGTGTACAGGACGCAGCCAAGGCGGCGCTGGCGCATGACTTTATCATGCGTCTGCCGGAGGGGTACGACACACTGATCGGCGAGAAGGGATTTCGGCTTTCCGGCGGTGAACGCCAGCGGTTGGCGATTGCCCGGGCGCTGGTGAAGGATGCGCCCGTGCTCATTCTCGACGAGGCCACTTCCGCGCTCGATACTGAGAGCGAATCGCTGGTGCAGGCAGCGCTCAGCAACCTGATGGCCGGACGCACAGTTGTTGTGATTGCGCACCGGCTTTCAACGGTGCGCCGGGCGACGCGGATTGCAGTGATCGAACAGGGGCGCATTACTGCTATCGGTTCCCATGAAGAGTTGATGCACAACTCGCCAACCTATCAGAAGCTCTATCAATTGCAGTTTATGGATGCGCCGGAACTGGCCGAGCCCGCGTTGGTAGGCAGGCCTGGACTATGACCCAGAAAAAAGAAGCTGCAACAAGCTCACTGGTCTATTCGATGACAGGTTTTGCGCGTGCTTCGGGACGAGTGTCGGAGACGCTAGGCTACACTCTTAGTTTGAAGAGCGTGAATCATCGCTTCCTTGATCTGCACATGCGCATGCCCGGAGGGACGGAATCGCTGGAAATGCAGCTGCGTAAGGTCTTGAAAGATAAGATTGCGCGCGGGCACGTGGAAGTTTCGCTTTCCATCGACCGCAGCGCGAAGATAGAAGCGCAGTATGACGAGGCGCTGGTTGCAGCGTATGTTGCAGCATTCCGCAACGCAGCATCGCAGCACGGTCTGCATGGCGAGCCGGATCTCAACGCGATCTTTCGCTTGCCGGGAGTGCTGACCGGCGATTCGCGCAACTCCGAAGAAGAGTTGCGGGCAATCGATACGGCGGTGATGGAGCGTATTCCCGCGTTGATCACTGAGTTGAACACGATGCGCTCGGCGGAAGGCAAGTCTCTGGCTCATGAACTGCGCAAGGGCCTTGCGCGCCTGAGTGGATTTGTCGAGCAGGTGGCCGAACTGCGACAGGATGTGCAGAAGGTTTATTTCGAGCGCATCAGCCAGCGTTTGTCCGAGATGCTTAATGGAAATCTCGATCGCGATCGTCTCCTGCAGGAGGCGGCGATGCTGGTGGAGCGCAGCGATGTTGAGGAAGAGATTGCCCGCATGCACACACACATCGCACATTTTGAAGCGCTGCTCGATCAGGGCGGCGAGATCGGGAAGAAGCTCGACTTTCTGCTGCAGGAAATGAATCGCGAGGCCAATACACTGCTGTCGAAAACAAGCGGACTGGCCGGAAATGGAACGCGCATCACCGAGCTGGGTCTGGGCATGAAAGCGGAGATCGAGAAGGCCCGCGAGCAGGTGCAGAACCTGGAATAAACCGCATCTTTTTTAGAAGGAAAAAGAACGCTTGGCAGGAATTCTTTTCATCATTTCAGCTCCTTCGGGCTCGGGGAAATCGACACTAGTGAACCAGATCCGGTCGCTTGTGGACAATCTGGAGTTTTCCGTTTCCTACACCACGCGCGCGCCGCGCGGTTCGGAAACAGAAGGCCGCGAATATCACTTCACCACGCGCAAAGAATTCGAGCGCATGGTGCGTGATGGCGAGTTTCTGGAACATGCCGAGGTCTTTGGCAACTATTACGGGACGGCGCGCACATCGCTGACCGATGCCCGAGCGCATGGCAAAGACCTTTTGCTGGACATCGATGTGCAAGGCGCGGCGCAGGTGCGGCAGAAGATTCCGGATGCGGTCAGCATCTTCGTCATGCCGCCTGCTCCGGATATTCTGGCGACGCGGTTGCGCAATCGAAGCCGGGCGGAAGGTGGAGTAACGGAAGAAGTTATCAGGCGCCGTCTGGACGAGGCCAGGGCGGAGATTGTGAATTACCGCGAATACAGATATATTCTCGTCAACGACATTCTTGCCCTAGCCGAAGAGGAACTTTTAGCCATCGTCGCCAGTGAACGGATTCGTCGCGAAGGACGACAGGCAGCGCCGGATGAAGATCGCCTGGTGAAGATAGCAGAAAGTTGCAGGCAGGAGAACGCAGCTGAGCGCGTTCGACCTGTACTCAAGGCTTTCGGGCTGCTCGATCGCTAACCAGCACGACCTTAGACAGCAAGTTGCAGTTCTTAATTTGGAGGATGAGTCAATGAGTCTGGAGCAGTCGTTCGACAGCAACTTCCGTTACGTTCTTGTGGCCGCGCGCCGCGCTCGTCAACTACAAAATGGTTCGCAACCCCTGGTCGACTCACGCTCACGCAAAGCTTGCAAGATCGCGCAGGACGAGATTGCTGCGGGCAAAGTGAGCTATGTGAAGAGCAACACCCCAGTCCTTAAGCCCGAGGTTGCTGGAGCGGATATCCCCAAGTTTGCGATCTCGTAAAAGCAGATTGTTTCCCGTTCCCGGTCCTCAGTTCCGTAATGGCAACTGGAGACTGGGGACCAAGAACTTCTCATCAGTGCTTGAAGACCTGCATCATCAGCTCCGTCTGTACCTGGTCGAGCTGTTTCAGTGTGGCTTCAAGCGTAGGACGATCGTCGAGACCGGCGCTGTGCAGGATTTCGTTCAAACGAAATGCCGTATGGCGCATCAGAATTTCCGCGTTCTTGAGCTTGCGTGTGTCCTCAGCCATACCCATGTGTATCTTCTGCGCATACGCCTGCACAGCTTTCAAGGTTTCCGAGGCGTGCCTGAAATCGCCTGAGGACATTTCCTGCCCGGCGATCTCCGTCATGTCATGGACGATTTCCGCGTAGAGGAAACACTGCTCTTTTGGGGATGCCTGGGCTGCTTTGGCTTCGAGCAGAAGCAGAGCCTGGGGGTCAGGAAGTTTTTCACTGGCGCCGTACGCGTGAACACAGGGAAGAAAGAGAACGGCGGCGGCTGCGATTGCTACGAACCTCATGGGCCACCTCCTGCGGTGCCACGGGAACGTTATCGGCTACTATTTGCCAAGCGTGATCAGCCGATGTTTTGCCTGCCACTCCTGGTCAGGGAACCTGCCATTGGACGCGGCCAGGAACTTGTGGTAATAATCGGCCGCTTCCTTTGTGTCATGTAGATTATCGTAAGCCGTTGCCCAAAGGAAGTAGGTAGCTGGAGTTTCTTCGAGATATTTTGATCGCGCGGAAAGGGAGTCGAGCGTGAGCTGGTATTGGTGGGTTTTCGAAGCTGCGAAGGCCAGGCTGCTCCAGGCATCGCCGTTGTCCGGTTTCAGGCTCAAGGATTTCTGCAAAACGGGTACAGCTTCGACGTATCGCTGTTGACGGATCAGGTTCTCGCCACGGTCGGTCAGGAGCAACGGATCATCTGGCTTGGCCTTCAGCAACTGAACGTAAAGCGGGTCCGCTTTGTCTGCCGCGCCGGTCTGCGTATAGGCGTCGGCCAGCATGTTGCTGATGAAGGCGTCATCAGGCTGCATGGCGTGCAGCTTTTCAAGGACGCTAACTGCCTCATTCTGCTTGTCTTCTGCGTTCAGCACGATGGCCAGCTGGGTGTTCAGGGCGGGGTCGTCGGGGTCGCGGACCAGCGCTGCTTTGATGAGCGGTTCGGCGTCGGCGTACTTCTTCTGGGCGATGAGCACGTGGGCGAGTCCGGCTGTCGCAGCGGACGATTCCGGTTGCTCGTTTAACAGCCGGCGGTAGGCAGTTTCAGCGCTGACTTCGTCATCCTCGGCCTCGGCGATCTCTCCGGTAAGGAGCAAATCGGCCTGTGTTTCCGGACTGATAGAGAGAGCCTGCAGCAGTTCCTGCCTGGCTGCGTCCGGGTTGCTGGTGCGGTCTAGTTCCGCAAGAGCGCGGTAGGTCTGCGCCTTGGCTGCAGGATTCTGTGGATTTGGTTCCAGTTTGGAGGCGGTTTCGAGTTGGTCGTGGGCTGCCTCGTGCTTGCCCTGGCGGGCCAGAATCAGGCCCAGCGCCAGGCGCGATTCAAACTGCTTCGGATCGGCGGCGATGGCTTTTTGGTAGTAGGTTGCAGCAGTTTCGTCGTGACCCTGCGCGTCTTCTACATAGCCACGATCAAAAAGCGCGCGCGCGTCGCTGGCGTGTGCGGAGAGATAGGTGTCGAGGAGACTCCGGGCGCGGGCGAAATCCTTCGCATCGATGGCTGTTTCGGCTTGCGTCAGCGGGTCATCGGCTGACGTTGCTGTTGTTGTGTGACGCGGCTCATCGATGCTGGTTCCCGGAGGAAGCGGTGCTGATTGAGCATGGACGAAGAGAGTGCAAACCAAAAACGTACAGTTGAGAAGTACGATGGGCTGGATTCTTTGAAGGGGAACGGCTTTAGCCGTGCTGCAGTGGCTGATTGGGTGCGGCTTTAGCCGTCGAGGGGAGTTTTTGCCTGATAATGACCTGAAAACCTCAGCAGCTAAAGCCGTAAAACGAGCTGCGCTAACGGCACGGTTAAAGCCACGCCACCTCCAATCAACAACCGGCTTCATACCGCTACTTCGCTCTCCGCTTCCTGCAAAGGTTCGTGTTCACGCCCCGACTCCCGTGAGGATTCGCGGCGTTGCGAGAGCACTTTAGCCAGCCAGTAGCCGGTGTGGGAGAGCTCGTTCTGGGTAATCTGTTCCGGGGTGCCGGTGGCTACGATCTGGCCGCCCTTCGAGCCGCCTTCGGGGCCGAGGTCGATCACCCAGTCCGCCGACTTGATGACGTCGAGGTTGTGCTCGATGACCAGGAGCGATCCGCCGCCGTCGATCAGCTTGCGGAAGGCGGTGAGCAGCTTGCTGACGTCGTCGAAGTGGAGGCCGGTAGTGGGCTCGTCGAGGACATAGAGGACGCGGCTGCCGCCCTTCTTCGCTGCCGAGCCGGTGGAGCGGACGGTGGCCAGGTGTGCGGCCAGCTTCACGCGCTGGGCTTCGCCGCCTGAAAGGGTCGTCGCCGATTGTCCGAGGCGGACATAGCCGAGGCCGACTTCGTCGAGAACGGCCAGCTTGTCCAGAATCTTGGGTTGGCCCACGAAGAAGCGCAGTGCCTCCTTGACCGTCAGGTTCAGGACCTCGTTGATGCTCTTGCCCTTGTACTTGATCTCGAGCACGCTGGCCTTGTAGCGGGTGCCGCGGCATTCCTCGCAGGGCAGCTCGACGTCGGCGAGGAACTGCATCTCGACGGTGACAGTGCCGTCGCCCTCGCAGACGTCGCAGCGGCCGCCGGGGACGTTGAAGGAGAAGTGTCCGGCGGTGTAGCTGCGGCGCTGGGCTTCGGGCTGCGCAGCAAAGAGTTCGCGGATGGCGTCGAAGGCCTTGATGTAGGTCACCGGGTTCGAGCGCGGGGTGCGTCCGATGGGGTTCTGGTCGACGAGAACGATGTCGTTGAGGCGCTCGACGCCTTTGAGTTCCTTGTAGAGGTTGGTCGGGTCGGATCCTTCGCCTTTGCCGAGTTGGTGCGCGACGGCGCGATAGAGGACGTCGTGGACGAGCGTGGACTTGCCCGATCCTGAGACTCCGGTGATGCAGACGAGCATGTTCAGCGGGATCTCTACGTCTACGCCTTTGAGGTTGTGGCTGCGCGCTCCGTGCAGCTTGAGCCATTCCTTTCCGGGTTCGCGGCGGCGCGTGGGAACGGGAATCGTCAGTTGTCCGTTCAGATAGTGGCCGGTGATGGAGTCGGGGTTGCGCTCTACCTCTTCGACAGTTCCTCCGGCGAGGACGCGGCCGCCAAACTCGCCAGCTCCGGGGCCGAGGTCGAGGAGATAGTCGGCGGAGCGGATCACGTCTTGGTCGTGCTCGACGACGAGGATGGTGTTGCCGAGGTCGCGCAGGTCTTCGAGGATGCGGATGAGCTTGGCGGTGTCGCGCGTGTGCAGGCCAATGGACGGCTCGTCGAGGACGTAGAGCGCGCCGACAAGCTGCGAGCCGAGCGAGGTGGCAAGTTGGATGCGCTGCGATTCGCCGCCTGAGAGTGTGGAGGCGAGGCGGTCGAGCGTGAGGTAGTCGAGGCCGACGGCGTTGAGGAAGTGCAGGCGCTGCTGGATCTCGTGCAGGATGCTTCCGGCGATCTCTTCCTGCATCGGAGTGAGTGTTAGGCCGCCGAAGAAGCGGTTGGCTTCGGCGATGGTGAGCGCGGCGGAATCGCAGATGTTCTTCTCGCCAATGCGGACGGCGCGGGCTTCGGCGCGCAGGCGTTGGCCTTTGCATTCGGGGCAGAGCGCGTAGCCGCGATACTTGCTGAGCATGACGCGGACGTGCAGCTTGTACTTCTTGCGTTCGAGGAACTGGAAGAAGCCGTGGACGCCGAGGAATTCGCCGTGACCGTCGAGGACGAAGGATTGCTGGTCGGGTTCAAGGTCGTACCATGCGACGTTCATCGGGATTCCGTGCTGCTTTGCGACCCGCTTCAACTCGGTGAAGTAGGGGCGATACTTGGGGCGATTCCACGGGTCGATCGCGCCCTCTTCGAGGGTCTTCGACTTGTCTGGGATGATAAGGTCGAGGTCGAAGTCGATGGTGTTGCCGAAGCCCTGGCAGCGCGGGCATGCGCCGAAGGGATTATTGAAAGAAAAGAGACGCGGTTCGGGCTCGCGGTAGACGCGATGGCAGGTCTTGCACTCGAAGGCTGCGGAGAACCGCAGGCGCTCTGCCATTCGACTCGCCGTCGCGGACGGCTCGCTCAGGCCAAGCTCGTCGGGTGAACTCACGCGCGGGACGATTTCGTAGAGGATTTCTCCTGACTCGCGGTAGCCGATCTCGGCTGCATCTACGATTCTTGCACGGTTCTCGGCGCTGACGACAATGCGGTCGACAAGGGCGAAGACGGGAAGCGCGAAGTTGATCTCGAGCAGCGATTCAGGCGTGGAGAACTCGTAGATGGTTCCGTTCTGGTAAAGGCGGTTGAAGCCTCGTTTTCTTAAGCCGCTCAGGCGTTCTTTTAATGCGTCATTCAGCGGCGATTCTTCTACTTTTTTTGTCGCTGGTTTGCGTCCGCGCTTCGGTTTTTCCTCGGGCGCTGGAGAGACTGGTTGTTCCTGCGGTTGCTGGACAGGGAAGAGTGCGTGCAGGCGTATGCCTTCGCCCAGTGCGAGGACGGCGGCGGCTATTTCGTCGACCGTGTCGCGCTTGACAATGCCGTTGCAGACGATGCAGTGGACCGTTCCACAGCGCGCGTAGAGGAGGCGCATGTAGTCGTAGATCTCGGTCGCGGTCGCTACCGTCGAGCGCGGGTTGCGGGTCGAGTTCTTCTGCTTGATCGCGATGGCGGGCGCTAGGCCGTCGATCAGGTCAACGTCGGGCTTCTCGATGCGCTCGAGGAACTGTCTTGCATAAGCAGATAAAGACTCGACGTAGCGGCGCTGTCCTTCAGCGTAAATGGTGTCAAAGGCGAGCGAGGATTTGCCTGAGCCGGAAACGCCGGAAATGACGGTCAGCTTGCCGTGCGGAATGTCGCAGTCGATATTTTTGAGGTTGTGCACCCGCGCGCCGCGGATGGTGATCTGGTCCGTCAATGCAGTGCGTCCCGGGAGTTTAGTACGAGCCTTCCCATTTTGATTATAAGGCGTGCGGCGGGATACTCCCCCCACCCCCTCTGGTCTACGTGTTTTTCAAGAGCTTAACGGGGGACCATCCCCTCCTAAGTGACTGATTCTTAGATTGGTTATGGTCGTTACTGTGTTTTCAATAGTTTAGCTGGGGATCCCCTCGGTTTCTGTGAATAAAAAAAGCCCGCTGAAGGCGGGCTTTTTGTTCTCTACTTCCAGGATAGCAGATTTGGGGAAATCGTATGCCAAAGTTCGATGCAAATAAGTGGTTTTATTTCAATGCATTGCGAATTATTTTCGGTTTTTGGACTTGACATGAATTTGGAGAACGTCCTTCGCGTAGGAAAGCAGATCCTTCGCTGCGCGGATGACAGTGCCAGGGCAAGGTTCTTGCCTTCCCACTCTTTGCTTCGCAAAGGATGGGGCACCCATTTTCGTGCTTTGTTAGTAGCCGGCCATCGCAGCTGCCTCGTTCATTCCTCAGGAAGAGGCCGATGGAGTGTGCGTGGGTGCCGAATCTTTGACGATGAGGTGATCGACGGTCAGTTCACTAACATTCAGTTTGATGAGGTGCTTTCTGTGAGCCATCAGCTTGCGGATGGCGAACGCGCCAAGGGCGAAGGTTCCGATAGCTGCTGCGCCTGCGGCGACGGCCCCTACTGCTGTGACGACACCGGCGGTCAGGGCGACGCGGGTGAGATTGGATCTGGTGAGTAATTCGCGCATATCTGCCTCCGCAATTGCGTCCACTGTTATTCGACGCGCAGGGACTCCATGGGGTCAAGTTTGGAGGCGCGGGTCGCGGGGAGCCATACGGCGAAGAGTGCGACGGCGCTTAATATCACCGGCACGGTTACAAATACGATGGGGTCGTAGGGCTTGACGCCGAAGAGGAAGCTGGCGATGAGGCGGGTGAGGGCGAAGGCTACGCCGATTCCGATAACGGCGCCGATGAGGGCGAGTTGCATGCCCTGCCATACGACTAGGTTGCGAATGCGCGAGCGGTCAGCGCCGAGGGCCATGCGGATGCCCATTTCCTGCGTGCGCTGCTGCACGGAGTAGGCCATGAGGCCGTAGATGCCGATGGCGGCGAGGACGAGCGCGGATGCTCCGAAGATGGTAAGCAGGAGCATGTTGAAATCTTCGCGCGCGGTCGAGTGGATCACCACCTCTTCCATAGACCGGACGCGGGCGACGGGGAATCCGCCGCTGGCCTGGCGGAGCTGTTCGGTGACAGAGGAGATGAACTGGTGCGGGTCGGTGTGGGTGCGGACAAGCCAGACGACGGGGCCGATGCTGGCGTTGAGCGCGGTCATGCCGTCGGTGATCTGCGCCTGCGGGATGATCATGAGCGGCTGCGGGTCGCGATTGAGGCCGCCGTCGCGGATGTCACCGACCACGCCGATGATCTGGCGGGCGGGCTCTTCGAACTGCGGGCCGACGCCCTTACCGATGATGATCTGCTGGCCGACGGGGTCTTCTTTGGGCCAGAATTTTTTCTTCATCGATTCATTGATGAGGACAACGCCGGGGGCTGCAGCGGTGTCGTTGATGGTGAAGTCGCGGCCTTCGAGGATGGGGATCTTGAAGACGTCGAAGTAGCCGGGTGAGGTGTTCATCCAGCCTGCGCCGCCGGTGTAGGGATCTTTGCCGACGGGACGGCCTACGACGTTGAAGGGAAGGCCGAAGCCGCCTTCGAGCGGCAGGCAGCAGGTGGAGGCCACGGCTTCGACTCCGGGGATGGCTTTGACGCGCTCGCGGCCATTCTGTACCAACTGCGCGACGCCGAGGGTCTTCTGGAAGCGGTCTCCGGTGAGGGACATTTCCATGGTGAGGACGTTGTGCGGGTTGAAGCCGGGGTCGACGTTACGCAAGGCGAGGAAGGTACGGATAAGCAGAGCGGCGCCGATGAGCAGGACTAGCGCGAGCGAGACTTCGCTGATAACAAGCAGGGAGCGGGCTTTGCTCTGACGGAATCCGGTGCCGGAGCGGTTGCTGCTTTCTTTCAGCGTGGAGTTGAGGTCGGGGCGCGAGGCGCTGATGGCGGGGACGAGTCCGAAGAGAATGCCGGTGAGCAGGGAGACGCCAAGGGTAAAGGCAAGGACGCGCCAGTCAACGCCAACATTAGCTCCGTTTTCGCCGATGCGGGGAATGTTGCCGGGGCTCAGGGCGAGCAGGGCGCGCACGCCGATGAAGCCGAGGATGGAACCGAGGATGCCTCCGGTGACGGCGAGCAGAGTGCTTTCGACCAGAAGCTGGCGGATGATGCGGCCGCGGGTGGCTCCCATGGAGACGCGGATGGCGAATTCACGCTTGCGGCCGGCGGCACGGACGAGCAGCAGGTTGGCGACGTTGGCGCAGGCGATGAGCAGGACGAAGCTGACGGCTCCGAGGAGGACGAAGAGTGACTGGCGCACGTCGCTGACGATGCTGTCGCGGAGGGGCTCGACGGCGAAGCCGTCTTTTGGATTGGCTTCAGGGTAGCGGCGGCGGAACTGGTCGTAGGCGACTTTAAGCTGGGCGTTGGCCTTGGCGAGGGTGACGCCGGGCTTGAGGCGTCCGGCGGCGAGGAAGAAGTGGCCCTGGTTGGTGCTGTTCGGGTCGATCTGGAAGGGTAGCCAGACGTCGGCCTCGGGGTCGGAGACGAAGGATTTTCCGAGGACGCCGACGACGGTGTAGGGCTCGTTGCCGAGCGAGATGGCGCTGCCGACGAGGTTGGGTTTGCCTCCGAAGCGGCGCTGCCAGAGGCCATAGCTGAGGACGACGACTTTGCCGCCGTTGGGCGAGTCTTCCTGCGGAGTGAAGGTGCGGCCCAGCATGATGGGCGCGCCGAAGAGGCGGAAATACGCTTCGCTGACGTGGATGCCGTGCACCTGCTCGGGGTGGTCGCCGGTGAGGTTGAAGCCGGGGCCGCCGAAGTCGTAGGCGGCTACGTCCTGAAAGACGCTGGTCTGCTGACGCCAGTTGTTGAATTTGGTGGGCGAGGCGATGGCTGCCCGGTTTGTCGGCGATGTAATCATGAATTGGACGATGCGGTCGGCGTCGGGATAGGTGAGGGGCTTGAGCAGGACGGTGTTGACGACGGTGAAGATGGCGGTGTTGGTTCCGATGCCGAGGGCCAGGGCTGCGACGGCTGCGATGGTGAAGCCGGGGTTTTTGAAGAGGCTGCGCAGGGAGTGCTTGAGGTCATGCCACAGGTTGGCCACTGGATTCCTTTCCTGCTCTCGGGTTGGTGGTTAGACGATTGTTTTGAGGATCCGCTTTTGCTGGCTTCCAGAGATGTACGTGGTTAGAGTCAGGGCGGTTCCGGGTTTGTGGCTGGCGGCTGGTCTGAGGTTGGGGTTTCCCACCCTTCCCCTTCGCGTTGCTCAGGGTCAGGATGGGGCACCCGTTTTCGTGCTGATCGCCTGGAAACTGCAGGTCCTTCGACTATGCGCTGCGCGCTTCGCTCAGGATGACAAATCGGGGAGAGAGCTAGTTCGTTAGGATGGGGATTTTCGCGGCATAAGGGCGTCGAGCATGATGAGGATGCCGCCGCAGACGATGGCGGAGTCGGCGATGTTGAAGTCGGGCCAGTGGTAGCTCCAGTGGCCCCAGCGGAGGAAGACTTCGAGGAAATCGGTGACCACGCCGTAGCGGATGCGGTCCCATACGTTGCCGAGCGCTCCGCCGAGGATGAGGGCGAGTGCTATGTTGGTGAGGGTGAAGCGGCGGCCCAATTTGAGGATCAGGCCGAAGACGATGACGGCGGCTAGGATGGAGAAAGCGGTGAGGAGCCAGCGGGTGCGTCCGGGAGTGGCGGAGTCAGAGAAGAGGCTGAAGGCTGCTCCGGGGTTGAGGACGTGTGAGATGGAGAAATAGTGCGGGATGATGGTGATCTCGTCGCCTTCGGCGATGTGGTGGGTGACCCAGATTTTGGTCCAGCGGTCGAGGGCGATGATGAGTGCGGCGATGGCCAGGAGCCAGCCGCGACGGTCTTGTTTCAAATCTTACCTTCTATTTTCTGATGTCATCCTGAGGAGCATAGCGACGAAGGATCTGCTCTTCTTCTATCGTGGTAAAGCTAGAAAAAGCAGATCCTTCCGCTTCGTTCCTCAGCGTCAGGATGACAAGCTCAGTAAGTGTTGTGGTTCCCACCCTTTGCTTCGCAAAGGATAGGGCACCCCTTTTCGTGCTGTTGCCAAAAAACTGCAGGTCCCTCGGCTTCGCTCGGGATGACAAACTTTTCTATACGCCAACTGTTTGCTTGTAGCCCATCTGTTCAAGGGCGGTTGCGCAGCGTCCGCAGACCTTAGGCCATGGGCCGTACGATTGAACTCGGTTCGGGCCATCGTCGGCGTAGTAGTTCCAGCAGCGTTCGCATTTTGAGCCGTCTGCGGGATGCACGTTCACAACTACCTGTGCTGACTGAGGAAGACTCTCGACGATCTCGACCTGAGATACATTGAACAACTCTTTGAGAATATCGAACTCTCTGAAAGTAGATTTTGCTTCGACGAGTCGCAACAACGTTAGGTAATCTCCAGATGCTTCTATCGAAACCTTGGCTTCTAACCCTTTCCCAACTTTTTTCTCCTGTCGTGCGAATTCAAGCATCTTTAAAACTTCGTCCCGAATGGGTAGAAGTTCAGAAAAAAGTTTTGCATCAGATTCGGGGGGGAACATGGCTCCTGAACTTACGGGAAGGGGCACTATTTCCTTTGGTTTTGGGAACAGCGCCAAGTGCACGCTACTGGGGCGATTTGCATCTGTTGGCAGATGTTGCCAGACTTCTTCGGCGGTGAAACTCAGTATCGGAGCGACGAGGCGCACTAAGGCATCGGTGATTTTGTAGATGACAGTTTGCGCGGAGCGACGCTCCTTGCTCGACGGCGCGAAGGTGTACATGCGGTCTTTGAGCACGTCTAGGTAGAGGGCGCTGAGATCGACGATGCAGAACTCGTTGATGGCATGGTAGACGCGGTGGAACTCGAATTTTTCATACCAATCATTAGTTCTAAATGTCAGCAATTGCGTCTTAGCGAGTATGTACTGATCGAGTGGGAGCAGGTCTTCGTAGGGCAGTGCGTGCTTTGCTGGCTCGAAACCGTGCAGGTTGCCCAAGAGAAAACGGAAGGTGTTGCGCAGCTTGCGGTAATTGTCCGCGATGCGCTGCATGAGGTTTTCGCTGGCGGCTACGTCTTCGCGGAAATCGACCGACGCGACCCAGAGGCGGACGATTTCTGCGCCTAAGCGGTCGGCGATGTCGACGGGGTCGACGCCGTTGCCAAGCGATTTCGACATGGCGCGGCCTTGCTCGTCGAGCGTCCAACCGGGGGTGCCGACCATGGTGTACGGAGCCTTGTGGCTTTCGCTTACGCCTACTGAGGTCAACAAAGACGTGTGGAACCAGCCGCGGTACTGGTCGCCTCCTTCAAAGTAGAGGTCGGCGGGCGGAGCGATGTCGGGCTCGGCTTCCATGACGGCGTGCCAGGAGACTCCGGAGTCGAACCAGACGTCGAGAATGTCTAATTCTTTGCGAAAACTGTCGCAAGCGCAGTTTCCGCACTTTGTATTCGCGGGTAGCAACTGCTCGGCTTCGCGGGTGTGCCAGACGGCGATGCCTTCTTTTTCGCATAATGACACGATGCTCTGGTTGATGGCTTTGTCCTTGAGCGGCGTGTTGCATTGGTTGCAGAGGAAGACGGCGATGGGCACGCCCCAGATGCGCTGGCGCGAAATACACCAGTCGGGGCGGGTTTCGATCATGTTGGCGATGCGCTCTTCGCCCCAGGCCGGGTCCCACTTTACGGTGTTGCGGATTTCATCGAGGGCGAGCTGGCGGAAGGTGGTTTCGGCACCATCTTTGCCGGTCATCTTTTTGTCGATTTCGATGAACCACTGTTCTGTCGCGCGGAAGATGACGGGGTTGTGGCAGCGCCAGCAGTGCGGGTAGCTGTGGTAGATGTCGCTGCGGCCCATGAGAACGCCACGCTCTTCAAGGAGTTTGATGATGGGCTCGTTGGCTTTGAAGACGGTCAGGCCTTCGTACTCGGGGAGCCCGTTGCGCAGGCGGCCTGCGTTGTCGACGTTGCAGGTCTGGTCGAGGCCGTATTTTGCGCCGGTGTAGAAGTCGTCGGCGCCGTGCGCGGGCGCGGTGTGGACGGCTCCGGTGCCCTGGTCGGTGGTGACATAGTCGGCCAGGACGCCGAGGATGCTGCGGTCGAGGAACGGGTGCTGGAAGGTGGCTCGTTCGAGCTTCGAGCCCTTGAAGCGGGCGAGTTCGACGGAGTTGCCCAGCTTGCAGGTTTCAGTCACGGCGGCGCGCAGTGCGTCGGCCACAATGTAGACCTGGTCGTCTTGTTGGAGGGCTACGTAGTCAAGGTCGGGATGGAAGGCGACGGCTAACGATGCGGGCAGCGTCCACGGCGTCGTGGTCCAGATGATGGTAGATACTGATTTTCCGGCGAGCGCAGGGTCGATGACTGCCGGGTCGCTCAAGAGCGCGTACTTTACGTAGATGCTCGGACTGGTGTGCATCTCGTACTCGATCTCGGCGTCGGCTAGCGCGGTGCGGTCGTGGATGCACCAGTAAACCGGCTTGAGGCCCTTGTAGACGAAGTCCTGCTCGAAGAAGCGGTAGAAGATTTCGAGGGTTTTGGCTTCGTACTCTTTTGACATGGTGGAGTACGGGCGCTCCCAGCGGCCGAAGACGCCGAGGCGGATGAACTGGCTGGTCTGCAGATCGACGTATTTCTGTGCGTAAGCGCGGCAGGCTGCGAGGAAGTCGACGGATGACATTTCGAGCTTCTTGCGGCCGAACTGCTCGTCGACCTTGATCTCGATGGGCAGGCCGTGGCAGTCGAAGCCGGGGACATAGGGTGCGTCGAAGCCGGCCATGGTCTTGGTCTTGACGACGAAGTCCTTGAGGCACTTGTTGAGCGCGTGGCCGAGGTGGATGGGGCCGTTGGCGTAGGGCGGACCGTCGTGCAGTAAATAGCGGGGCGAACCCTTGCGGGATTCGCGAATCTGCTCGTAGAGTTTTTCGTCGGCCCATTTCTTGAGGCGGGCGGGCTCGTTCTGAGGGAGATTGGCCTTCATGGGGAAGGCGGTTTGCGGCAGGGTGAGGGTTGCCTTGAGTTCCGGCGTTCCGGGCGCAGCTGCGTTGGGGGCGCTCGGGTTGGATGGAGCGGACATCGTTTCTCCCATTAAGAAAAATTCGATAGGGGTAAAACTTTATTGTATCCGGTTTTAAAGAGGTAACTTTGTGGTGGGGTTCACGTCTATATTGGAAGGTATCCGGAGGCTGTCTGTTCCTGTTGAAACTGACGGGCTGTGGCACCTGAGGCGAAAAGCAGATTCTTCGATTCCGCTGCGCTCCGCTCAGGATGACAACTCGTTCGTAGAGCAGGGATGACAACAAAATAGACTAGCGCAGAGAATATTTCCTCGCGCAGATTCAAGACAAGCGGGGCTTGCGTCGTCCATAATGGAGAGATACACGGGTGGGTCCATTGCTTTTCCTGCCCGGTTGAAGTGATATGGGCAATGAGCTTTTGACACCTCCGGAACTGGAACCAGGAAAGACCCGGCCACAGGAAAAAGAGCCCGAGCTTCTTATCGAAGCCGATGGCTCCATGTGGCAGTCGCTGCTGTCGAACCTGCGCGACGCCTTTTCCTCTTCGAAGCAGCCCCCGCTTCAGTTGACTTCACAACCGGATACAGACAGCGATCTCGTTGAAACTCTGAAAGAGGAATCGATCTGGAAGTCGCTCTGGGCGAATATCCAGGACGTCTTTTTCCCGAAGAAGCTGCCTCCGCTGGAGCTGACTTCAAAGCCGATCGAAACCGATGTCCTGCTGAAGTCGGATCGGAGCGCCAAGTCGAGCGCGTATTCGATCGGCGCGCACGTGCTGGTGATCGGGTTAATCATTCTGGCCATTATTGAAGCGCGTATCCACACGCGGCCGGTGGAAAAGAAGCTGCAGGCTACGAATGTCGATGTGTCTCCGTTTGTGCCGGTAACTCCAGCAGCCAGAGATGTGATGGGCGGCGGCGGTGGCGGGGGAAATCACGAACTGGTGGACGCTTCCAAGGGCAAGCTGCCGAAGTTTGACAAGGAGCAGATTACGCCTCCGCAGAAGCTGCTGATCGACAAGCCGAAGCTGCCGGTGCCGGCGACGGTCGTCATGCCGAATATCAAGATGCCGGATACAAATATGCCGAACCTGGGCATTCCGCAGTCCACGCAGGTGGCGCTGGCGTCGCAGGGACAGGGTTCGGGTTCGGGCTTCGGCACGGGTTCCGGCGGCGGGCTTGGCTCGGGTACCGGCGGCGGTATCGGGCCGGGTTCGGGCGGTGGAACGGGCGGCGGTGTGTATCATCCCGGCGGCGGAGTTACGGCTCCGCAGGTGATCTATGCGCCTGATCCGGAGTTCTCGGACGAAGCGCGGCGCGCGAAGTATCAGGGCATCTGTGTGGTGTCTGTGATTGTGGATGCGCAGGGAAATCCGCAGCATGTGCATGTGATTCGACCGCTGGGCATGGGTCTGGATGAGAAGGCTGTCGAAGCGGTGCGGCAATACAAGTTCCGGCCTGCCACGTATCAGGGGCGTCCTGTGCCGGTGGAAGTGAATATCGAGGTGAATTTCCGGATTTATTAACACTGGATAAAGAATCCAGGCGATCACGGCAGCCAATTGAGGCTGCCGTTTTTGTTGCAGTGGAGGCAATCAAGTGAGTTGTATGATGTGGCCAATCTCGCAGCGGGCACGAACGGAAGGACGGATATCTTTTGCGTCGAGCCGTATGGTGGATGGTCTTTTCAGCGGCGATCACATTATTCTCCGCGCGCGGGACGGCGCAGGACCTGGAGCCGAGGGTCTATTCGGCTTCTCCCGTAGGCACCAGCTTTCTCCAGTTTGGCTTTGGACGGAACAGTGGTGACGTGACCTTCGACCCCACGATTCCTATCACGAATGTTCATGCGTCGTTCTATTCGCCGACCGTCGGCGCAAGCCACACATTTGGATTGTTTGGCAGACAGTCATTGCTTTCGGCGGCGATTCCTTATATCTGGGGCAACGTGACGGGTGATGTGGGCACGCAAGCGGGCAAGGTCTATCGATCAGGACTGGGGGACATGCGGCTGCGGTATTCGATCAACCTGCATGGTTCGCCTGCATTGTCGCCGAAGGAATTTGCGCGCCGTCGCCAGAGTTTCATTATCGCCACCAGCATCACGGTGCAGGCGCCTTCGGGGCAATATGACAGCACGAAGCTGATCAATATTGGCGCGAACCGTTGGGCATTCAAGCCGGAGGTGGGCTTTTCTTATCCGCTGAGAAAGCTCTATCTCGACCTGTATGCGGGGGCGTGGTTTTTTAGCGACAACGGCAGCTATTATCCGGGCACTGTGAACCGATCGGAGGAGCCGTTGACGGCTTTGCAGGGGCATGTGAGCTATACGATACGGCGTGGTCTGTGGGCCGCATTTGATGCGACCTGGTATGGCGGCGGCGCAGTGAGCGTGAGCGGTGGTCCTGCAACCGATCGAGAGAGCAACAGTAGAATGGGCGCCACTGTTTCCCTGCCTCTGCCAGCGGGGCAGTCGATCAAAGTGGCGTTCAGTTCGGGCGTTTCGGGCACCATCGGGGCCGACTTCAAAACGCTGTCCATCAGCTGGCAGAAAGTCTGGCTGCACTAACCTTCATTTCTGCAGTGCCTGTTCGCTCGTCAATAATTTCAGATATGCATCGAGCTTATACCCCGCATCGGTAGCAGCGAGGCAGGCTTTGGTGATTCCGTCTTCAATCTTGCCGATCGCCGAAGGCTTGAATGCCTCGTGGCGCGCCAGCTCCAGTAATGATGGCAGCTGGGCCCAGCTCAGCAGCTCTTCGAACTGTTCTTTGTTGAAGTAGGTTGCGCCGGACGACTCGTTGACGCCAGCGAGCCATCTGACGTCTTGGTCAGACCAGAATGCTTCTGATTCCATCAGAGAAGCGGCAGGCAAATCCGTGTGCGCGAGCAAAACGCGAACGCGCGCGGCGGCTTGCCATGCTCTGTCGCCTTCCATGCCGAGCGATGAAAATGTTTCGGCCAGAGCGGCGCGCAACATGAGCTTGTCGAAGAGCGCAGCGCTCATGCCCTGTGGCGAGAAGCTGCGCAGAAGAATCCACGCCAGCACGGGCGACCAGGTGTGTTCGATGGAAATTCCCGGCTCGTTGCTGGGCAGAATATAGCGCACATTGGATGGCCATGCGGTTGAGAAGGTCTGCTCAAGGAGCGGCAGACGGATGGCGGCCGCGGCCCACGTCTCACAATCTTTCCTGAAGCTTTGCTGAAGGTCCGGAGAAGACACGCTCTCGGCAGGCGTGCTCTCCGGCGCGGCGGCGGCTATCTCTGGGGCATACGAAGCAGCAAGGGCTTCGCGATCTTCGGATGAGATGCTTTCTATTGCTCTCTCGAAGAAATGCTGAGACTTTTCAAGAAATACATGGAGGCGGGAATCGATTTCAGATCTCTCACTCACAAACTGAATGGGACTGGTCAGCGATGCTGCGCGGTCTTTTGAGGCGGCTGCGCGTGTTTTTCTTATCGTGTCGAGGTATTTCTTTGTTTCTTTTCCTGAAACCTCGGCGAAGGAACAGGCATTTCCAGCATTGACGACCTGATGGAGCGCGTCATGCAGCGGCTGCAGGCGCAGACGGGTGAGCGCTTCATCGACGCTGTAGACGCCTTCGCCGTGCAGCGCGTCACAGAGCCTGTCCCACGGGTACTCAGCGGATGAGCGCAACTCGCGCCAATGCAGCAGGACGGCATATTGAAAGCCGCGCAGGTCGAACCTCAGTCCGTGATGATAGATGTCTCTGGCGCGGCGGAGATATTCGAGTCCGCGGGCGGTGTCGCGATAGGCGAGGATGAGCGAATCGTCGAATGGGACGCCGAGACCGTCGGCGAGGCTGCGCTGGCGGAGCTGGCCGCTGGCCTTGTCCATGAAACCCGCCGACATGTGGATGGTGCCGCGGGTTGAGCCGTAGGTGTTGTTGTAGACGATGAGGCCGCGCTGGCCATCGAGGCGGTTGGAGTAGGCGAACACGTTTTCGTCAACTGTGCCGTGGTCGTTCCAGAAATCGTAGAGGACAAAATTGTGGCTTTCGGCGAAGAGCCTGCGGTTCTTGAGCAGCGGCGCGATCTCGAGTTGATGGCGCGCGATCAGCCACTCGTTCGGTTGCTCGTCCATGCGGGCACGCTTGAACTCCATGCCGTAGCGCTCGGTAAAGCCCTCGATCTGTCCGTGGCCGAACATGGGCAGGCCGGGAAGCGTTGCGAGAAGCGTGCAGACGCCGAAGTATTTGTCTCCGGTGCCGAACTGGTCGATGGCGGTGCGCTCATCGGGATTGCTCATGAAGTTGACGTAGCGCTTGAGCACATCAGTATCGAATTCGATTGTTTTTTTCAGGTAAGACCTGTATTTTGCGTTTTCCTCGTCGCGCAGCATGTTCATGAAGGCGCTGTTGTAGACGCGGTGCATGCCGAGGGTGCGGACGAAGTAGGCTTCGAGCAGCCAGAAGGCTTCGGCGAGCAGGAGCGTGCCGGGAACTTCTGCGGCGACGCGATCGACGACTTCACGCCAGAATTCATGCGGCATGGCGGCATCGAATTCTTCCTGCGACATGGCGTTTTCGGCGCGCGAGGGGATGGAGCCTCCTGCGCCGGGCAGCGGGAACCAGAGGCGCTGCACATGGCGCTTGGCGAGCACCATGGCGGCGTCGAAGCGGATGATGGGGAATTGACGCGCGACGTGCAGAATCGCTTGAATGACCTGCTCGCGGACTTCTGCTTTGGAATAGTCGAGCTGCGCGGTGTCGTTCCAGGCGAAGGATGTTCCGTCGTTGCCGTGGTAGACGTAGCGCGTGCTTCCGTCATGATGGTGGCGCAGGCGAAAGGCTACGGCGGCATCGGTCTGGTCGTAGTAATGGTCTTCGATTTTGATTTCGACGCGGCTGTCGGTGGAAAGATCGGGGCCGTTATAGCTGTAGGCGGGGAACGGGCTTTGCCAGCGATAGATGAACCAGTCGGGATGGTCGATGACCCACTCGGAGTCGATGCCCATGTGGTTTGGGACCATGTCGCTGGCGAGGCGGATGCGGAAGTGAGCGGCGCGGTCGCGCAGGTTCTCGTAGGCGTGCCGTCCGCCGAGGTCTTCGGCGATGTTGTAATCCTTGAGCGAGTAGGCGGAGGCGACGGCATCGCTCTGGCCGCGCAGACGCTTGATGGTTCTCGATGCGATGCTGCGCTCCCATAGGCCGATGAGCCACAGGCCGGTGATGCCGCGGTCGGCGAGCAGGCGGAGCTCTTCGTCGGGGATTTGATCGAGGCGATGGATGTGGCGGCCGTATTTTTTCGACAGCTGTTCGAGCCAGACGTAGGTGCTTTTGGCGACGAGCACGACGTTGGGCATCCAGGCCTGGTCGGCGCTGAAGGCTTCGTATTCGTTCAAAGGAGCCTGATAGTCATGCGCGTAGCGGCGACGGCCGAAGTCATCTTCGAAGCCGATGAACTCATCGCCGCGGAAGCCCTGCGCTCCCCAGGTGGGCGCGCCGTGACGGTGCCAGTCCGGGCCGGGCGGATGAAAGCGGAGCCAGACGGCGAGTTCCTCTTCGCGCAGCACGTCTATGGCGAGCAGAAGGCGGCGCAGGTCCTGCCCGAGGTATTTTGACCAGTGCTCGCGGATGAATTCGAGCTGACCGGTGATGGAATCGGGTGAGGCGAGCATGGGAGCGCGCAGCGCGTGGAAAAGACTGCCGACTTCGGGCGCAACAGGCGGGCGGGTGATCAGATAGTCTGGTAAAGAGGTGGTGACGCCTTGATAGACGGTCTGCGACTTCAGGCCGTCGTCGTCGAATAATTCGCGAAAGGGTGTGAATGCGGGATTGATGTTGGCCAGCCAGAGCAGCATGAGTTCTTCCATCGCCGCTTCGCGGTTGGGCATTCCGTCGGTCGTTCCGTTCAGCCACTGCTCCGCAGTCAATTCGCCGCGGTAGACAGCCACGCCGGGGAACTGTTCGACGAAGGTCTGCAACAGCTTTTCCAGGTTTTCCTGTTTCACTTTGGAGGCAAACCAGCGGATGGCTTCAGCGTGAACGGATGGGTCGATGTCCTTGCGATAGCGGGCGACCAGAGCGTGGCTGAGCTCGTCGATCAGTCCCATGGCGAAGAGCGCACCCGCGTTGATCGTCTTTGCCGGATCTGCTTCGGTCCCGCGCGCGGCATTGAGCTGCGCCGCCAGTTTCCGGCTTGCCGCTACATCACCAAAGATCACATTGCCGGTATAGCTGAAGATCAGACCGTCGATGTCGAGCTTTTCTCGAATGCCGCGGGAAATGTGGAATTCCATTGTGGAGCGCCTCCATAGCAAGAAGCAGGTGCAGCGGTTGTTATACCACCGTCAGTGAAAGCAACGCAGCCGTTCGATGATTTCGCAGTTTCTACTGCAAAAACGAGATCGGCCAGAGATCTGCTTTGCTGAGTTGGATGCTGTTGGAAAGCTATCGCGGGCGGAATGGCGGCGACAGGGCATGGCCGGCCACGGATCAACTGCAGCAAATGCCATGCAGGCACATGCAAGGGCATTCTCGGGGAAAAGAAACAGGTTGCAAGCCGGGAAGCTTGCCGAAATTGCGCCGCCGATTGCGAACCGGCGGCGCAATTTCGATTTGTTACTGTGTTTAGCCGTTGGAGGGGTGCAGAACGACGAAGCCCTGGCCGCCGTTTGACCACACCAGTACAAGAGCATCCTGTCCGCTGGGCACGGTGGTAAGCGCCTGCGCTGCTTCGGAAGCTGAAGTTACGGGCTTGCGGTTCACGGAGACAATTACGTCTCCGGACTGGAGGCCGGCATCATCTGCCGGGCTGCCGGAGCGCACGTCCTGGATGACAGCGCCGTGCACGTTCGCGGGCAGCTGCATCTGGTTGCGGATGTCGGGGGTCAGGTTTCCAAGGCTCAAGCCCCAGCGCCCTTTGCCGTTGCCGCTTTGCGCTACTTCCTCGTTCGCATGGGAACCCGCACCTTCCAGCGTTACGGGGATGTCCAGCGTTTTGCCATCGCGAGTTACCTGAAGGTGGACCGTATCGCCAGCCTGTCTCTCGGCGACTTCCATCTGAAGCTCGCCGGCGTCGGTTACCTGTTTGCCATCGAGCGCGGTGATGACGTCGCCGGTCTTAAGACCTGCTTTG
>Ga0335072_10003967_pt1 | contig 22142 bp, 19 predicted proteins | sample Lox_Sample_21_FD_206725 | JGI IMG/M metagenome (GOLD analysis project Ga0335072, IMG submission 206725) | Soil microbial communities from Loxahatchee National Wildlife Refuge, Florida, United States - Lox_Sample_2.1 | ecosystem: Environmental > Terrestrial > Soil > Wetlands | place: USA...
ATACGGTCGCCGCCATTCCACAAGATGTCTCGATAGTAGGATTGCGACTTCCTATAGCCGGTGAGGTCAATATCCCCACAGATTGCCGCATGCCACGGATAAGCCGAAGCCATCGTGCCCATGGCAGCGTTCCCGGAGGAGCCTGACTTCTTCGCGTCCGTCCCCTTTTCTGCCATTGCCTTGTCATGCTCCTCGGCCATCTTCAAGAACATGCCGTCGACAATCTTCGTGAACGAAATGCTTGGGTTCCCGGCGCTTGTTGGCTTTGAGCTCCCATCAACGGGTGCGTTGGCGTAGGACCACGAGCCGATCCCGGATTCCCCGAGATAATCCATCGCTGTCCAGGTAAAATCGCCGAGAACGTAGGGGTTTTCATGAGAAATCTTCCACAAGGAGAAAGCACTTTGCGGGAATGACTCCGTTGTGAGCATGATGCGCGACGGAAGCTTCTCGTGATCTGCCGCATAGGATGAGGCGAGACTGTAGTTATATCCGGTGATGTCAAGAAGCGAGAAGACCGCTTCGGCATTAGGCGCGGTGGTTGTGCCGGGGAACGCCACCGTGAGCGGACGGGTGGAATCGAGCGATCGCACCTCATCCGCCAGTTGCTTTGCGATCGTTCTTCCTCTTTCAACCGTGAGTTCTGGAATCTCGTTGCCGATACCCCAAATCACAACCGAAGGATGGTTGCGGTCGCGCATCACCATCGATGAGGTATCTTGCCGCCACCAGTCATCGAAGTCACGGCCATAGTCGTACTTCACCTTGCTCACTTCCCACATATCGAAGGGTTCATCCAAAACCAGGAGACCCAAACGATCGCATGCGTCGAGGAACGCGGGAGATGGTGGATTATGCGCGGTGCGGACGGCGTTATACCCGGCCGCCTCCAGCAACTCCACCCGGCGTTCCTCTGCGCGATCGAATGCAGCAGCCCCAAGCGGTCCATTGTCGTGGTGCACGCTGCCGCCCGCGAACTTGATCGATTTTCCATTCAGCAAGAACCCCTTCTCTGCCGACCATGCCAGCGTGCGGATGCCAAACGGAGTAATCACCCTGTCGATCGCTTTGCCGCCCCGCCGAACGGTTGAAACGGCGCTGTAGAGTGTGGGCGTTGCCGGTGACCACAACACGGGATTTGCAACCACTATCTCTTGTGCCGCGTCGTCTTCTTTTCCCGACGCCAGGTCCAACTTCGTCTCCGCTTTGCCGACCTTCCTGCCCGTTGCATCGAACAGTACCGTTTCCACCGTCACGTTCGCGTCGCTCGCGGATTCATCCGCCACGCGCGTTCGCACCGAAACTTTGGCCGACTCGTCTGTCGCTTCCGGCGTCGTGACAAAGACTCCCCAATGCGCCAAGTGCACCGCATCCGTGACCACAACGCGAACATGCCGATAGATGCCCGATCCGCTATACCAGCGGCTATTTGGTTGTTCCGAGTTGTCGACGCGGACCGCCAATACATTCGCGCCGGCGAAGTTCAAACCCTGTGTCAGTTCGAACGTGAATGACGTATAGCCGTACGGATGCGTCCCCAGCTTCTGGCCATTCAGATACACCGTCGCATCGCGATACACACCGTCAAACTCGACGCTCACGCGTTTACCTTTCCAACTAGCGGGAGCATGAAACGTCTTGCGATACCATCCAATTCCTGCTGGAAAGTATCCTTCGCCTCCCCCGTCCGGATTCCCCTTTTCGGGGGCGCTTTCAATGCTCCAGTCGTGAGGCAGATTAACTGTGCGCCACGAGGAATCGACAAACGCCGGCGCCTCCGCTCCACCCGGATCTCCGAGAAAGAACTTCCATCCGCCATCGGCTGCGAGCTCCTGCCGAGGCGAACCGGTGGCAGCTGCATTCATCGAAACGGTCGCGAACAACGCGGCCAGAACGAACATAACGTTAAGGGTGTAGATCTTGACTGGATTCATGGAGACTTCTTTCTGCTTGACCTGTTCCGGTGGCACTTCCGACTTTTGAAGCCGGGCGAACGATCAGCTGGGGAGCGCGCTTTTCATCTTGTTTGCAATCATGCGAGCGGCGAAGCTCGGGTTCAGACGATGGAGAATGTTCATGACCGCTGAGTCTCGCCCAACGAAGACGTGCTGAGCGTCGCGTTCCATCGCGCGCACAATGATCTCCGCCGCCTTTCGGGCTAGCATCGGTTTCAGCGAGCCCTTTTGGTCGGGTTGGCTCGTCGGCGGACTACTGACGCCGGAATTCGCCGTGATATTCGTTGCGATCGCGCCTGGAAACACGACGGTCACCTTGACGTTGGTGTCGATCAATTCCGCCGCCAGGCCTTCCGTAAGCAGTCTCACCCCTGCTTTCGCTGCACAGTAGATCGTCTGGCCTGGAACGGGGACAAACCCACCCATGCTCGAAAGATTCACGAGGTGCGCTTGAGGCCGCTTCAGCAAGTAGGGCAGAAATGCCTTGGCAACGTAAAGGGTTCCGAGGAGATTCACGTTCAGCACTCGTTCGATCGTCGGGTAGTCGAGATCATTCACCCGGACGAATGGCTGGATGATTCCAGCGTTATTGATCAGACCATCGACCGCCCCGAAGCGAGTGCATATCCGTTCCGGTAAGGCCTCAACCGCCGGCCGATCAGCAATGTTCGTCGCGATTGGCTCGAATTCTGAGGCGTGGCTTCCGGCCAAACGTGCGGTTTCGGACAGAGCTGCCGTATTCAGGTCCACTCCGGCTACCTTTGCGTCCTTTGCCAGAAGCAGGAGTGACAGCTCACGCCCGATTCCACTCCCTGCGCCGGTAACCGCGATGATCTTGCCGTTAACTTTCATGTTCAATCCAACTCAGCGGTTCGAGGTTTCTGAGGTCCAAGGCGACTACTTCGCTGGAGAATCCGTGTCTTTCACTGCGGTGAAATCGCCATCCAGCGACATTTCTGCCACATGAGCAGCACCAGTAAGCTTTCCGTCGGGCGACATTGCGCCGTCGTAAGAAACTGTAAGAGGCGATCCGTTGTAATCGGTCTTAAAACTCCAGCTCACCTTGTTGCCTTCAACTTTGCCGGTAACGTTGTACTTGCCGTTGTCTCCTTCGCATTCTCCGGTCAGTTCCGCGTCTTTTTGAGTGAAGTTACAGGTCGAGTCCGACTCCTGCACCATGACGGTGTGGATCTTCCACTTGCCGATGACGGAAGCAGGAGTCTGTGCCTGGGCAAGGCCGGCGGCAGCGAAGGCGAGGAGAGTAAGAGCAATTTTCATTTGAGTTCCTTTCAAAGTGAGAGTTGAGATGAGATGCGCCGCAGGCGATCTGAACCTGCTGAGCCAATGGGATCGAGCTAGCCATGTTGCGTAGGCGCGCGACCCAGTTTTTTCGTGAAATGCAGAAATGCGAGAGCGCAGGGCGAATATCCCCCGGGGTCCCCTTTTGTGAATTCTCCGGTGTCCGGATTGAGCTGCTGAGCGAACTTTCCTGAACGCACAATCGCTTCGCACCAACGTTCCATCAGAAGGTGAAGATCTTTTGATTTGCCGTAAAACTCCATCCAGCGCAAAACGCGCAGTGCGGTCAGCGCTTGCGAAGCCCCTCCCCAGGAGTTCATAGGGATTGGGCGCACGAAAAGAGGGTCGTTCAAGGCAATGCTCGGAAATGGATACTGCGCCCAGTAGGCCTTGGGATTGTGGAGCTGGTGGTCCCACAGCGCGTGGAAGATCTTCCGCTCGTGCGGAACATCGGGGCGCAGCACATGTTCCGACAGCACACGGCAGTTCGCAACCGACCGCACGCGAACGAAGCTGCCGTCGGGCGCAACATCGTAGAAGCTTGCGTCCTCCTCGCGCCAGAGCTTTTCGAGGATGAGCTCGCGAATGCGTTCGGCATCTTCGGTCCACTTGTCGGCTTCCGGCTGTTTGCCGAGAGCTTTGGCCATCTCGCTCAAAGCAATTCGCGCGCCGAACGTCGTTGCGGAAAGATCGGGACAGAGGCGAGGGACCGTTTGGCTCTTCGGACAGTTCTTCGCATCGTGCCCCGGGCAATCATTTGACACACCCTTCCAACGAGGGCTGTTATCTTGCCCGGTGTCATATGTGCAGAACGCTTCAACCAGCCCCGTGCCCCGTGTGTCACGGTATTGCCGGAGCCAGGCATCCCATCGAGCACATGACGTATATGCTTCCGAGAGGAACGCCTCGTCCTTCGCGATCTGCGCGACCTCCCAGGCTGTCGCTGCAATGGGTACAACCATCTGAATCATCGACCAGCCGATTCCCCACTTGGTTACATTGGCGGGTAGTTGACCATCTTCACGCTGGTTCGCGAAGAAGGCTCGATGCGTATTGATCGCAACTTGAAGAGGCGACGGTCCGTTCGTCACGGGTGTCACGAACTCCGCCAATTGAGCGTAGGCCAGGCTTTCATGGGGACCGCACTCCATCCATGTGCCTCGATAGACCGAGCCCTCATGCAACACCGGTTGGTCAAACTTGGGCATCTTCTGCACATTGCCGGCCAGCACCGCCAGGGCTGCGTCCCAGGTTTTTCTCCAGGCTGCCGCGTCAGGCGCCTGAGACCACAGGTCAGGGAGAGTTGCAACTGCTCCTGTAGCTAGGCCGGATTTGAGAAAGGTGCGCCGCTTCATATCAAAAGCTCCTGGACTGCTCTATTGGATAACAGCAAATTTCCCCGTCGCTGACGCCGTAGAGTCTTCCCCGACCCAGAAATCGAAGTCCGCGGCATCCTGGATCCAGGCCTTTTTCGCTTCACTCCAATACGAGAGTTCCTCCCCGCCCAAAGTGAAATGCACGGCTTTAGTCTCATGAGGCTTTAGCGGAACACGGTCAAAGCCCTTCAACTCGCGGTCGGGGCGGGAAGATGTACCGTATCGCTGATGGATGTAGAGCTGCGCGACCACATCCCCAGCGACCTCGCTACTGTTGGTGACCTGCGCCTCAATAGTGATCGGCTCCGCGATTCGGACGCTAGGCGCTGAAAGCTGTGGCGCTGCGAAGTCGAACTTCGAATAGCTGAGTCCATAGCCAAATGGGAATTGCGGTGTGCTGGGTGCATCCCAGTAACGCTTGCCCTGGTTCTGCGGATCCTGCGTTGCTGTGTGCGACAGGTACATCGGTATCTGGTTCGCATCACGCGGCCATGTCATCGGCAGCTTGCCGCCTGGATTCGCATCGCCGAATAGAAGATCCGCGATCGCATGCCCACCCTCGGTGCCCGGATACCACGCATCCAAAATCGCGGGGATATGTTCCGCCTCCCACGAGATCGTAAGCGGTCGGCCGGCCATTAATACCAGAACAACTGGCTTGCCCAGCGCCGAGATCTTTTTCAACAACTCCTCTTGCCGGCCCGGAAGATCGAGCGATGCGCGTGATGCCGCTTCGCCGCTCATGTTTCCCATTTCGCCCATCACGGCAATAACGAGGTCCGAATCTCGCGCGACATCGACAGCATGCGCTAGTTGCGCGTCTGCCTCTTCCTGAGTCCATGGTGCCTGCGGCTTTTCTTTGAGGAACAGATCGAATGGCGACCCATAAAGGCGCCGGAGCTGAACGCCCTGCGCGTAGGTGACCGAATCGAATCTCTTGGACTCTTCCAGGGCTTGACGGACCGTCACCGTTTCGTCAACATTTTCCCGTGTGAGCCATGGCCCGAGGGTGTTCTGCTTGGAGTCCGCAAGCGGCCCGATCAGTGCGACCTTCTTGTAGGCGTTTGTGCGAAGCGGCAGGAGATTGTCTGCGTTTTTGAGTAGTACGGCAGAGCGTTCTGCGGCGTTCCTGGCAGCCTTCAACAGCGGTTGCCGGTCAAAGTTGACGGCTGCTGATTCGTCAATGTATGGACGATCGAAGAGTCCGAGATGATATTTCAACTTCAACATCCGGCGGACAGAACGATCCAGCTCCTGAACGTTGACCGTCCCATCTTTCCCCGCGGCGAGCAACCCGCTCACGTTGCCGAAGTTCGACATCTGCAAATCGACGCCTGCGGCAAGAGCGCGCGTGCCGGCGTCTTCCTGATCCTTGGCGAACCCGTGCGCAACCAAGTCGGTGACAGCATTGTTGTCGCTGACCACGACTCCTTTGAATCCCCACTCAGTTCGCAGAACATCCGTCAATAGCCAGTGGTTGCCGGTAGCCGGCACGTCGTTCAGATCCATATATGCGCTCATCACTGACCCTGCCCCGGCATCGATCGCCGCCTTGAACGGTTTCAGAACGATATTGCGCAGGACACTCTCTGGAATCAGCGCCTCATCGTGATCGCGGCCGCCTTCCGAGTAGCCGTAGCCCGCAAAGTGCTTCAGCGAAACAACCATGTGATCGCCATCCACTGGCCCCGTGCCCTGATATCCGCGCGTCTGCGCCACAGCCACTTTTGCGCCGAGATACGGATCTTCGCCGGCCCCCTCGATGATGCGGCCCCATCGCGGATCGCGTGCAATATCGACCATGGGTGAGGCAGCCCATTGCAGACCGGCATTTCGTGCCACCTTGGCCACCATGCGTTGTTCGTTCTCTATCATTGGCATGTCCCACGAGGCCGCCGTTGCGATCGGCACCGGAAAAGTTACGCCGTAACCGTGGATCACATCCATCATGAAAATGAGCGGGATATGCAGCCGCGACTTTTCAATGGCCAGATGCTGCAGCCGATTGATCTCTGCCGGATCTGTCTCCCAGACATAGGCCCCTATCTCTCCGTTGACCACGCGTTGGTCCGACTTGGCGTTCTTGACGAAATGGAACGACTGGGTCAGCTGGCCGATCTTCTCCTCGACCGTCATCTGCCTCAGCAGTGCCTCCACCTTGCGATCGATCTCACGGTCGCCCGAAACGGTGTTCTGCGGCGACGCGCAAGGCGCGGCCACCAATACCGCAAATGCCGCGCTTAATAGAGTGCACAGGAAGGTCGTCGATTTCATCAATTGAACAATAGTATGGCACGTAGTGTCATGTCAACATGAAAATGCCATATTTGCATTTGATGCCACAAATGCTATTCTCTATCTATCATGTATGCCGCTTCGCAAGCTTCGTCCGTCGCCGTGCCCGCCCGTGTCAGTCTTCAGGAGCGCAAGCAGGAATTCGCTCGCAACGCAATCTGGGATTCGGCGATCGATCTGTTCTTCGAAAAAGGGTTCGACGAGACAACCGTCGATGAGATAGCGGCACGAGCCGGTACCTCCCGACGCTCATTCTTCCGTCACTTCGAGTCGAAAAGCGACCTGATGGCGCAACCCATCGTCGAATGGGGTACCTCACTCGTCAGCGCAATCGAATCCTGCCCGCCTTCGTTGTCTGTAGGGGAACTCTTCTGTGAAGTCGTCTTCAAAGTTGCTCAGAAGTCGGCTTCCAATCCTCGGTCGGGCAAGCTTATGCAAATTGCCGACAAGTATCCCGCTGCTCGTGAAGCACAGCTCTCCCGCGTCGCCGCCGTTCAGGACCGGGTCACACAGGCCTTCAGCAGGCGGTGCAAAGACGGCGTTACGGCTCATCTGCTGGCGGGACTGGTCTTTGCCGTGCTTGGTACCACCCATCAGTGCTGGTTCGAGAAAGGCGAGAAAGACATCTCCGCCACCGCGCAGAGGACGTTCGCCGCTCTCTCAAAGATCGTCAGCGACGTTGATCGTGCTCAGGCGCACACGCGCATCGTGGAAAAGAGGCGTTGAGTTCCCGCGGCCCCTATCGGGACCCCGGCTACCAACGTGAAGCCATGTACCAAAGGCTCAATCGGAGCCGAAGTACGAGACTTCCTATCGCGGGATTGTGTACGTTTCAACTCTAACTTGCAGGCTCGTCCATTGACCGTTCGAACCGGAAACGCCGTTCACGTCACTGGGCCGTGTAGTCAGCTTCTCGTCAACTTGCCGGCACCTTGAACTGTAGCCGGTTTTACGTCCATTTGCGGAGAACATTGATCGACTTGAATAGATCAATGAGCGTTTTGGTCTGTATCTGTCATTTCAGGAAGCCGCTTGGTCAAGAAAGGCCGGCAAATACTGCTCTTTGTTAGCTGAGATTATGAGTCTTGGGCGGTTGACCCTCCACCCGGACCCTTTATTCTCAATTACTATTGATCAGCCGTATCGGATTGCACGCATCGGATTCGATGCTGCCGCGCGCCAGGCTGGCAGCGCGCACGCCACGGCGGCCAACAGGCCCAGCACCCCCGCGGCGGCGAGCAGTAGACGGGGATTGCGCGAACTCTCGGCTTCCCAGCCCGCCAGCACCCTATTGAGCACCAGAGTGAGTATGGCACCAGCGAGAATTCCGGTGCCAACCTGTGCGCAGAAATTGAGGTTCCGGAATTGGACGGCTGACACGTTCACTGCTACTGGCACCAAGAGGCTCGAGCGCCGGAAGCTTGGCTCTACCATCTCCAGGCTCTCTGATATCGTGATACGCGATGTGGGCGAACCAAGACTGGGCAGAGCGGTTGGCAGTCTTTGATCGAGCAGCCAGCACAATGCAGACTCTCATCCGACCGAGACAATCATCATGCTCGAAGAAATGGTGCGGCAGGACCACCGAGGAACTGCGAGCCGGCTTCGTGAAAATGAAAGAACTACCGAGTGCACCGCGAGTCGGGAAGAAAGGTTTTGCGGCTTCATAAGCTAATGGCTATTCGGGAATTGCTTCGCGAACAGTCCCGCGCAAGGTCACCGCTTGGGGGATGTCGAGAACATCGCGCGATCTGATGTCTCAGTCCATGGCATCGAGAAACCTTCCTAGCCTGCTCCTCGTTGCCTTTGCGGCTCTGGCATTGCTGCTATCTTCGGTCGGAATCTGTGGAGTCATGTCTTACTCAGTAATGCGACACACACAGGAAATCGGCATTCGCATGGCTCTTGGTGCAGACAGAAGCAGGGTCTTCTGCATGATCGTGGGCAATGGGATCGGTATGGCCATTACAGGACTGGTCATTGGAATTCTCGCTGCGTCGGCGCTCATTTACCTGTTGCCAAGTTTCTCTCACCTACTTTACGGAGTCGGCAACAGCGATCCACTCACGCTCTCCTGCGTAGTGAGCATTTTGCTGTTTGCCGCATTTGTCTCCTGTTATCTTCCGGCTCGCCGGGCCATGCGCACAGACCCAATGAATTCCATACGCTGTGAGTGAAGTACGGGGCCGGCCGGTTGGGAGTTATGCTCAATCTAAGCTCGGGTTGAGTGTTTTGAATAACGGACGATCAGCTGAGGAGAGTCGACATCAATCGATGACACAGGAAGCAAAGGGATGGCGATGGATGCGTCTCACGCGTTTAGTCTAAGACATCCGCTTGGCAGTTGCGGAGGCAGTAGATCAGCGTGTTGTCCCTCTCTCGTTGGACAAAAGCCGTCTTGAAGGAATCGATCATTTAAACTACGAACACCCTATGTCCGTGCACACCAACCTCGATCTCGATACTCTCCGCACGCTTTCTGTAGCCCAGGAACTTGGAAGTCTAGCACAGGCTGCAGAGCAACTTGGCCGCACGCCCTCAGCGATTAGTCTGCAAATGAAGCGCCTTCAGGATGACCTTGGCATCGCCCTTTTCCGTAAGCATGGGCGTAATTTGGCGCTGACGGAAGCTGGAGTGGCTGTGCTCGATTATGCGCGTCGTATTCTCGCGCTCCACGATGAGTTGCTGGACACTATGCAGGGAGCGAGCATTGCGGGCAATATTCGCCTAGGGTGTACGCAGGATTTTGCCTCGGTTCTACCGTCGGTTCTCTCGCGCTTTTCCTCACTCTATCCGCAAATGCAGATAGAGCTACGTATCGAAGGCAACGCTGCTCTCGCCGACGCAGTTGAAGCATCACAAATTGATCTTGCAGTTGTCATTGGCCATGAAGGCCGTGCCGCGGCGCAGACGATAGGTCATCTTGATCTGGTGTGGATTGCCGCATCGAGCTTCGCTCGACCACAAGATCAGCCTTTGCCCTTAGCCACGCTCGGCCCGCAGTGTATCTTCCGCAGGCGGGTGATCGAGCAACTCGATGCAAAGAAGATTCCGTACCGCATTGCTGCCAACAGCCCAAGCTTGGATGGTCTTTGGGCGTCGTTACTTGGTGGCCTTGGTGTTACGGCGCGTACGGCGCTGAATCTTCCTGACGGTCTCACTGCATCTGGTTCGCTCCATGGTCTACCTGAACTTGGACAGTTGCCTGTTACCTTGCAACGAGGCACACATTCTGATAGCAGGACTATTGATCGCATGACTGAACTACTCTCGCAGTCGCTCAAGTTGGCTCTGGCATCTCATCCCAATGAGAAGACACGCGCAACTAAGCACAACAGTGTCATCGACATTTCTACCACCCAGGCACAAAAACATAAATTGCGCTCAACGATGCCTTGAGAAGAATCAAATTGTGCGGTTCTTGGCTGATTGCTACATTAGCCGCATGAAGATCAGCCATTTCTCGCTTCTCGCTCTTTTCTGCATGGCAAGTCTCGCCGCTACTGCACAATCTTCTTCCATTGTTGGCACGTGGGTTCTGACTGCAGCGTACAAGATACTTCCAGATGGTACGCGCGCTTCTGACTATGGAGACAATCCGCACGGCCTTGTCATCTTTACTTCCGATGGGCATTACTCTGTTCAAATCTATCGTGCAAAGCGTCTGAAGTTTTCCTCAGGTAATAAACTCAAGGGAACAGCTGAAGAGTACAAAGAAGCCTGTCTAAGTACGAGCGTCCACTTCGGAACATACAGCGTCGACCCTAACAGACATACGATCACCTTCCACGTTGATCGTGCTTCGTTTTCCAATGAGGATGACACCTCACAGGTGCGCCCTTATCAAATGAGTGGAAGCGAGCTTTCCTGGGAGGTTGCGCGGAGACCTGACGGTTCAGTCCCGGTCACTGTGCTGCACCGCTTTCAATAGCTGGGAGGTTTCCCTTGCCCATTCATTGTTGGTTGTGATCGAGATACCAGACTTCGCTCAAAGAACGAGGTGATTCCATGAAGTTTGCCCAAGACTGTAGGCCGGAGGCGGGCGGGCACGTGCGATCGAAGTGGCTTCGCGCGTTCGGCTGTTTATCAATGCCGGCAGCCTCGGCGGCTCGGAGAGCCTCATCCAGCACGCCGTTTCCGTCATGCATCCTGCCGGAGCGGTTCCTGAGGATCTCCTTCGTGTTTCAGTTGGCCTCGAGCATCCGGAAGATCTCGTCGCGGATCTCAAACAGGCGCTCGGATGAGAGACAGGCGGAGAATTGTAACGTCAGGGGCGGTTCGGGTCGTTACTGGTGTAATCCGAAATTCTCCCCGAATGAATTTTGCCAAGGGCCAATCATGAGAGCGCCGAATGGGGCGATACAAATTGTCTCGCTGTTGGCCGGCGGCCTCACAAGCTCCGGCCGATGTGGTCGCGGACAGACTTCCTGGGGTGTGTTTCATAAATGGCCGCAACATCTGGGCGTGGTCCCGTAGGGGTTAACACCCCTCATCGTTTCAGCCCTTTTCCGGCACGACTGAAAGTCGAGCCCTGACATAAAACGGGTTTATGAAACACGCTCTAACCTCAAGAGACCAAAGCACGGTAACACACTGATGTTTGCTGAACCGGGCTGGAATGACGGTGCTGAGGATGGGAGAGCAAGCGAAGCGATGTTGCACCTTCTTCTCACGATGCGCGTGCTTCCTAGTGACTATCCAGATCTATGGGCCCTCGCCTTCGATGTGCCCTCTGCAGATACGTCTCAAGGATCTCGCGATGAAGCCCTGGGGAAAGCCTTATTGACTTTGGGCGAAAGCAGGCCGCATGATCTAGTTTTGATCTTGACTGGAAACACGCACTCTTTTGAAGCTCCGATGTTCGGCTATAAGCCAATGGCTTCCTATCTTCCTGCCGATCGTAGTCTGTCGCTGGAGCCGCCCTTGAATACGAACAGCAGCACATCGCTTCGCCGTGCACCCAGCGCCATGCGGATACCCACCCTTCTTGCGTCCGCTGGGACACCGGGTACGCCATCCCACCATAAATGCCCTCGCACGCCAGCAGAAGCGCCTGCGCAGCAAACCCACCCAAGGAGGATCAGGGCAAACCGGCGCGACGCCATCGAATCCGTGACGATCTTCGCCATCGTCTTCTCGCCGAACAGCACTTGCGCGTTGCTCATTGCGGCTCACCGTGCTGCGCAGCCGGGCAATCGAGCCCAGTCAAGGCAGGCCAGTGCTTTGAAGAGCGTACTATGATCGCCAGACGGATCAGAACGCAAGATCGGGGAGCAACGTCTAACGGCGAGAACCGTCCGTCCAATCAGGAAAGGGTGGATGCTGTGGGTCTGGTGCTCTCGCTAACTCACCGAGTCGTCGAGTCAGTATCGCTTTCAGGGATTTGAGAGCAGGATTATTCTCGGGCACTCCAGAGGTTTTCTCCACCTTGATCAGAGTCTTCTTGATCGCTTTAGTCAATTTGGATGAAGACCTGTTAGTAGCCATAAAGCCCAATGGAGAAACCGCGTACTTCATATAGGATGCGAAATGCAGAGACATTGGATTGATGAAGCACAGAATTTGCGGCGTTGCCGCGAGCCAACCTAGTGTTTCGTTAGAGTTTCGCTTCAAAGCGACAGTACCCACCACACTGTCCGGGCCCCATAACGGAGGTCCCGATTCCCTGAGGAGGCGCTATGAATTACTCCAGACAGCCAGCATGCTCGTACTGCGGGCGAACGGGCGATCTCCGCAGATCGAGGTTTCGAATGTCGGACATTTGGTTTCTAATCCGATTAAGATATCCCTCGCGGTGCCGCATTTGTCGGGAGCGCCAGCATTTTCCACTTAGCATTGCATTGAGGTTGCCAGGAGTAGGGTTCGCGCGAAGAACGCGCGTTCCGAGCGGTTGACAAGCCGAACGACCTATAATCGTGATGGGTTCCGGAATCGGTCATCTCTTGTCATTTATCGTTTCATTCGAATTGGCCTCATGCTCGTCGAAGAGGTCGTAGTACAAATCTGGCGAGCGGTTCAACCATTATCGTTGTGTGAACCTAGTGAAGATACTTACGGCTCTCGCTCTTGTCGTGGCTGTATCGGCGGCGGGGCAGCAACTATGTTCTAGGTATCTCCCCGCAGGTCGGTGCGTGGACTGGAGCCGCGCAAGTGTGGGCATTCCAGGCGGTATTCCAACCACAAGGAAACAATGCGGATCAACTCTCTCGGCAGGTGTTAGTACCTCAACCGTTCAGAAAGCATTGAATCGCTGCGCCTTGGCTCACCCAATCACGCGTTCTAGTCCCGGGGATGGCGGATATGTCCTTCTGGGAGCAGGAACGTTTTCACTCTCCAATCTCGAGATTCCATCGAACGTGACACTCAGGGGCTCTGGCGCAGACCAGACGATCATTTCGGAGACCGGCACTTCTGGCTCCGCAATTCAAATGATTGGGAAGGAACCGCAACTGAGCAATTCCGTGTCGATTACATCAGGGTCGACGGCAGGTTCGACCTCGCTGGTCGTTTCCTCGGCAATAGAATTCGTCAAAGGGCAGTTCATGTATCTCTCGCAGCTCAACGCTCCTCCTATAACCAACGTTGGTGGAGACGGAACCTGCACGTGGTGCGATGGATTCTCTGATGGAGGCACACGCAATCAGGGGCAGATCGTCCAGATTACCGGTATCTCAGGAAGGACGATTACCTTTACGCCCAAGCTCTATGTCCCTCTAACCAACGCTCCCGAAGCCATTCCGTTCTCCGCGACCATTCGTTACGCTGGAATCGAAGACCTTCAGCTTTACGCTAACAATACCGGCCAGAGCTACAACATCCGCATGAACACCTGCGAGTTCTGTTGGGTCAAAGGCATCGAAGGGAACTACGTTGACGGGAACGGAAATCATGTCCAGATCGACTTCGGTTTCCGCGATGAAGTAAGAGACAGCTATTTCTCAGATGCCTACCGCCACACTTCCGGCTCAACGGAAAACGAGATCCAGCTTCAGTTCAAAACCTCCAATGTCCTGATCGAAAACAACATTCTCGAAAGAATGCAGACGGCAGTTAACCTCCAGGATGGATCGGTAGGAAACGTCGTTGCCTACAACTATATGGAAGGCGGATTAGACCAGAACACGCTCCTTTTGGGAGGCACAGGAGGAACCTATACCCACGGTCCGAACCCTGATTACAACCTTTGGGAAGGAAACGTTCTGCCCTATATTGTTTTCGATTCTGTGTGGGGATCGAGCAGCTATCAAGTTGCCTACAGAAACTGGTCGAAGGGAACAGGGCGCGCCTGTTACCCCTTGAATGGAAGAAGCACAGTTACCTCAGGATGCTCCTACCAGACTCAAGCAGCACGGTCGTTGGACGTCTACGCTCTGAGTACCCAGGACAGCTTCGTCGCAAACGTATTGGGATCGGCAGAGCAATCTGCCCTAAGTCTGACCAAGACCTCAAACATCCTGTGGAATAGGACCCGCGCATGGGATACGGTTGCCTACACCAAGAGCTTCGGTTATGGAACGATAGGCGACTCGGGGAGAAGTTCCATCGACTCGGCCAATGCCTATAATACGGCTTACTTTTCCGGCAACTACGACAACATCGCGGGAGCAGCGGATACAAATTGCCCATCCTCTCCCCCGGCCTCGTTCTATCTTGCGTCGCAGCCTTCGTGGTGGAGATCGGGAGTCAAGTGGCCTGCCGTGGGATGTGATGTGACTGGAGGAGGGGGGCCGGGAGGACATTCATCGATTCATTCTTCCAACTCTGCGATGGACTGCTTCTATAACGTAATGGGCGGGACGGATGGCGGCACTGGTGGGCCCTATAAATTCAATGCCAATTCCTGCTATTCGCGAGGACGGTATCGCTAACAATCGTGTCAAGAAAAGATTTCGTGACAGAGAGACCTCTCCACCGACCGAAACCGTTGAGTTGATCCAAACCGCCGGATTCCGAGATACGGAGGAATACTCTGCACATAGTGATCGTGCGTGGAAGCTTCTTTTCGTTACAAAATCAGATCACAAAACTTGGGAAGATCGTGATCGGTAGCAAGTCTGACGAGAGAGTGACGGAGCCAAGAAAGCTGTGACTGAGCCTGCCTACCCCTGCTCGCAACCCGCGCCCCACACCCAAAAAACTCGGGCTCGAGCAGACAAATTGTGTTACGTTCTGGCACCATCGATCACTATTCATCGATCACCTGCTTGAAAGTCTCCTCCTACGGCTATCTTTCCTTTTCTTGGGAGGTCGATCGATGTCGTCCCATCTACACATGCCGTCATGGCTCTTCCAACCTGAATTCAGCCGCGGCCGGTACTTTCTGGCCGTAGCCCTCATCGGAGCGGTTTTGTGGACCACACAAAAGTGCGCCTACTACGTTTACTACCAAAAGTATCAGGCGAACACAGTTCTCTCTTCCACTCCAGGCTTTCCATCTGGACCCGCTGCACCGACCGAATGGCAAAAGATGCAGCTGAATACGGAAGGCGGAAAGATCTCTCAGCTGATTAACCTGGCCATGGCGCTGATTGGTGGAATCGGATGGCTCATGGTGAATGCCCGCAAAGAACTGAAGTCTGCGCACGTGCAAGCGGCCTTTCTCGCGGCCTTGTTCGCTGGGGTTTCGATCTACTACGGGTTCCTCTGCCAAGGGTTTGTGCAGGGCGTTTTCTTGAACTATCAGACATTCAATCCCTACGATTCAATGTACTCTTATTTGACCTCCGCACAATTCGTCACCCTGATCCTTGCGGCGGTTTTCTTCACCGATTTTGCTCGACTCGATCTCATGGAAAAGAGCCCGCTATGAGATTACGAGTACGGCTTGCTCTGTTTCCAATTGCTGTCCTGCTGCTCCCAGCGGGACTCCTACCACAGATGCCCCCGGGGCCAGCCAGATTGGTGATCTCTTCCACACCCACCGGCGCCGTCATCACCATTAACAATCGGCCAATGCAGCAAACCACCGACGCCACGTTTAATGTCTCTGCCCCCGGCACCTACCAGATCTCGGTGGCCGGCCAGGCACCCTTCGGCGGCGGAAAATTCCAATGTCCCACGAAGACAGTTCATGTTGATCCTGGGCAAACCGTCACTTTGCACTGCAACTCGACCAATCCCGGTCAGTGGTAGTGGATAACGCTTTCGAAACGCGTTTGGAAGATTTGGGATAATCCGAGGTCTTTGGCGGAATTCCTCGGACATGAGATGGAAATGCGATTTTGGTCATGACTAGACGAATTCTTGCGCTCGTTTCAAGGAAATTTTCAGGTGAGGTGAGGTCCATGCCTACGCAGATCACGCGCCTAGTCGTTCTCATGCTGGAGAATCGATCCTTTGACCATATGCTCGGGTTCCTCAAGAGAACCAATCCCGCCATCAATGGTTTGAATGGGAACGAATGGAACCTTCCGGCCGGAGAGGGCACGACCAACGTCGGGGTGAGCGACGACGCCGGCGATGTGGAAGACCTCAATCCCGATCCTAACCACGAGTTTGCGCATGTGACCTGGCAAATCTCGTCGACCGGCGACCCGGTCGGCAATCCCGACATGAAGGGTTTCGTGCGCGACTACTTTGACGACTGTAAAGACGCAGCCCATGCCGGCGGCATCATGAAATGCTTCGCCCCGCAGACGCTGCCCATTCTTTCCACACTGGCTACCCAATATGGCGTCTGCGATCGCTGGTTCTCTTCCGTGCCTGGCTCGACGATTCCTAACCGTCTGTTTGTTCACGGTGCCAGCTCTGCCGGCTCCCTCACCCAGGATGTGATGGCAGCGCCCTTCATGGTGCACACCATCTTTGAAAGTTTCAACGACACCACGCCCCACGATTTTGCCATCTACACAGGCGGCTCGTCGGTTCTCCTCGCCAACAAATACCTGCTCGGGAACATGGGCAAGTTTCGCGACTACGCGAATTTCGTATTTGACGCAACCAACGGCAATCTTCCCGCGTACACCTTCATCGAGCCCGCCTATGACGACGACGGCCAAGGAGGATTCGCCAATAGCCAGCATCCGGACTTTCCCATTAACCGTGGCGAAGCTCTCATTCGCGAGATCTATTATGCCCTCACCAACAGTCAAGACTGGAAGAGCACACTCTTCCTCATCCTCTATGACGAGCACGGTGGAATCTTTGACCACGTTCCGCCCCCGGTCCTGACGCGCAATCCCATCTACAACAACGTTCCCGACGTCCAGCACGCCGGGCCACCCGACGTATTCGACTTCACTCGTCTCGGTGTCCGGGTTCCCGCGGTCTTCGTCTCCCCATGCATCCCGCCCAACACCGTGATCAATGACCGGGACTATGATCACTGCTCCGTTGTCTCCACGGTCCGGAAACTCTTCTGTCCCGGCAGCCAGCCGCTGAACTGGCGGGAGGCTCAAGCCGCGACCTTCGAAAACGTGCTCACCCTCACCGGAAGGAACATACGCACCGATGTGGTTCCTCTACCCGACCCGGTGATCTCCGCCGGTGTCAATACCCCCATTCCCCGCGCTCCATCCGATCTCACCATGCTCATGGCCGGCGCCATGCAGTTCTCACTCCAGCAGCAAGGCCTTCAGCCGCCCCCTAACTACGCCAATCTCACGAACTCCACAGAAGTGTCTGCTTATTTGAAACAGGCCCTCACAACCGCGAAGAACGCCGCTGGAGGTGGACAATGACCGGGTCATTTCGTGCACCTCACCTTTTCCGTCTATTGGCCGGTGTCTTCCTATTTATGGCGCCATCCATGAGCGCTGCCCAAACCTACACGAGTTGCAAGGGTTTCTTTCAGAGCTTTGCGAAGAACAATGTGCATGTCAAACTCGACTGCCTGGAAGCCTTGTTTTCCGAAGACCCGGCTCACCTGACATTTTCTGGCATGCCTCCCGGCAACGGCATGGCCATTGGTGGAGTGCTCGAACAGAACAATCACTATGTTTCCCCGTTCTCGCTCCCAGCCGGCCCAGGCGTTGTTCCTGGCCTAACCACTTCCGCGCAGCCCGACATCACGACCGGCCAACTTCCTTCCGTCGCAGGCGGTTCGCTGTGGAGTGCAGATGCACGTCTCGCCGCGGTCTTTTCTTTTAACGGGAGTTGGGATACGACCGGCACACTGACCCTCATGCCCAAGGGCTATAAAGACGGCCACCGCACCAACCACCTAGGAGTCCAGATCAGCTGCAACAAGCTCGGCCCCCTATGTACGAAGCAAATCTTCGGTCTACACTTTGAAGCCGGCCATCGCAGTCTCCAGACCATTTCGTTCTACGGCATTGGCTCCGACTCACCCACCCTCAAGTACGTCTTTAATGAGAACGACTCCTTCGCATCCATCCGCGCCGCGCTTCCACTTACCGACTGGTTCACCGTCGAGTCGGGTGCGGAATTCTGGCTGACCGATCTTCCTCACAGCTCGGCATCGAACTCCGTCAGCGCCAATTTCACCGCCCCGGCAGTTCCCGGTCTCGCCTCGCAACCTAGCTTCGGCCATTGTCATGTTGCTCTGCGTACCAGCCCCATCGTCATCCTCTCGCCTCGCACCGACGACCAGGACGACAACCACACCGGCCCCTTGATGAAACCCTACGACCAATTCACCTTCAACAACAGCGTCGAGTATCACTGGTACTCCGCACCGGGCCATCCTGCTTCTTCGTTCCAGCAGTTTGTCGAAGACTCGGACGAAAACATTCAGCTTGGTACCCGGGTCCGCCACTACGTCCAAGTTGGCGATGCCAAGACCGGCAGCGAGCACTTCTGGGATTCCATGCTCGCCAAGACCTGCGGTGACAAAAACATCGACTGGTCGAAACCTGCCAACTACGTGCTAAAGGTGCGCCAGCCCTGCGGCTTCGGAGATCTCGACTTCGTCTCCCATCTCGCGGTCTCTCGAACCGGCACGGGCTCAAACGTGCCTTTTTATCTCGAGCCGACAGTCGGCGGCTCCGATATCGACTCTCGACTGAGCTTGCGCGCCTGGCCCAACTACCGCTTCCGAGCACCCGACGCTCTCTTCGTCCAAACCAACTACATCCTGCCCTTCTACAACATTCTGCTTTTTTATGATGCCGGGACCGTCGGCCCAACCTTCTCGAGCCTTTCCTTCGCCAAACTTCGCCAAGATACGGGAGTCGGGATAGCTTTGTCGCTCCACGGTCACATCGCGGCTCAAGGATACCTCGCATTGGGTGCTGGGCATGGCCCTACCTTCGGCTATAACTTCACTAAGTGTTTCTGACGCGCACTGGACTAGGTAGGTTCTGGGGGATCATCCCGGAATCTCAGTTGTCCAGATCAGTGGAGGTCATCGATGCGTGTTCCTGCTCCCCTCAACGATGGAATGGGAAGTTTGCTCGAGCCGACGGGCTGCCGCTTTCGCCTCTGGGCTCCGAATGCGAGCCGCGTCCAAGTTGTTCTCGACAACATCCACAATGCGCCGGCATTTGATCTAGGTCCGGAACCGGGAGCCGGCAACTGGTCGGCAGACCAGGTGCAAGAGATTAGCCCCAACCGGAAATACCAATACGTCATTACGAACCAAGGCGGATCGAGCAACGACAACTCTCAGCCGTGGTACCGCACCGACGCACGCGCTCAACAAGTCGAGAGTTCCGACTCGACCTCGATGGGGTACGTCGTGGATCCCGCGATCTTCACCACCTCACGTCAGCCATTTACGACGCCAGCGTTCCAGGATTTTCTCATCTATCAGTTGCACGTTGGATCCTATGTGGGGTTGAACGATGGCATTGCGGTAGCCGATAACACCGCTACGTTCGTCGATCTGATCGCCAAACTCGACTACCTCCGAGGCCTTGGTTTCAACGCGATCGAGCTGCTTCCCATCACCGACTTCTTATGCGACGTCGGAGGCGCTGGAGAGGGGTACGGACCGTCCGATTTGTTTGCCTCCGAAGATGCCTACGCAACCAGTCCAGAAAGGGCGGTCTCGGAACTGATCCAGTTCATCGACGCCGCGCATTTGAAGGGCCTCGCGGTTTTTTTGGATATGGTCTATAACCACGCCGCAATCCAAAACAACCGGTACTGGCGATACGACGGAAATAATGCCGGAGATCCAGGACAAAATCAGGACGGAGGCATCTACTTTGTGGATGGACATCCGACCCCTTGGGGTTCGGGCTTCGCCGTCTGGCAGCGGGAGGTGAAGGACCTGTTACTAGACAACGCGCGCATGTATCTGAGGGACTACCTGGTCGATGGATTTCGTTTTGATGCCGTTCAGGCCATTCCCTCGGACGCCGTCCAGTATGTCGTCCAGGAATTGCGGAACGAGTTCCCTGACAAATACTTAATCGCCGAATACAACCCTTACGACACGACTTCCGCAGCCTCCCCGCCGGCCGACCCCTACGGCACGTTGGGATTCTGTGCCACCTGGGACACGAACAGTCCCGGGGATATCTTCTCCGCACTGAGCGGGAACAACGTGGTTCCTCTCTTGCTAACTCGAATCGGCAGCTTCAGCGATCCCAATTCATGGCACCAGGTGAGCTATCTTACCGGCTCACACGATCAGATCTACGGCGGACAGAACCATTCGGGAGTGTATTTCACCCAGCGCTTTGGTGGCCGCAGCAATGGCTGGGCGCAAGCCAAGGCCCGGCTGGCCTGGGCCCTGAACGCAACCCTCCCCGGGACCCCCATGATGTTCATGGGCACCGAAGGACATTTCGATGGCTTTTGGGATCCCGTGGTTGAAGCAGGATACGACCATCGTTTCGACTGGCGCCAGGTAGGTGATCCGATTGGGGCACCCATGCAGCAAATGGTGCGGGATATCAATCAACTCCGCTGGAATCACGACGGGCTGCGCTCCCCGGCTGGACTGGTCACGCATACCGACGGACAGAATCAGGTGGTCGCCTTCAAGCGGTACAACCTCGATGGCGATGTGTTGTTGATCGTGGTGAATGCTGGAAATGGACAGTGGGATGGAAACCAGTATCGGGTCAACCTAGCCGGCGACAATTCCGGAAGCTGGCTAGAGGTGTTCAATTCGCAGGCTCCCGTTTATGGAGGAATCGAAACGGTTGGCAATTTCGGCGCTTCTCTCCTGCCCGCCGCGGGGCAGCTCGGCATCAATCTGCCCAGTTGGGGTGTCCTCGTATTCCAAAAGCAATAAACATGGGATCCCTCGCTACGAACGTCGATTCCCTTCTCCTAGTGCTTGCTCGAAATCGGTCACCACCGCTCCAGACTGGAGAATCTTAGGCACCGCATGGGCCGCGTAGTCGAGCCACTCGCCAACTGTGATCTTGCTGTCCTCTGGCTGCCAGTCAGCCTTGCCGTCGATGAGCCCCTCTACTGTCAACGCGTAACTCAGTAGCCCCTGATGCAACGAATCAGATTCGCGGGCAGCCTGGTTAGGCTGGCTGGCAGCAAGGATGCGCATTCGTTTGTCGTAGGCGAGCTGGCCTAGCCCAGGGCTGCCCACCTCTATTCGCAACAAATATTCCTAGCATTTCCTAACACTTTTCTGGGTTTCTGAGGTGTCAAGATCTGCAGTGTTGTTGGGAATACTTGATGCCCACCCCTCAAACCTGTATACAGGGCTTGCTTCCTGTAGCCCCAACTTTTATCATTGTTTTAGGAAAAAGCTTCAGGTAGGCGAAGGGGAATCCCCTCCTCCGCACCACTTCCAAATTCCCTCCCTACAAAGTGCGAAATGTGGCCTCTCAGGTCTCTTCCTGGCCTCTTGTTTGCTTTTCCAGAATTTCCTGAGGTTTTCTTCGGGTTCCGAAGTTTTTTGACCCGAACAGATCGCCAACGGCCTCAATCGCCACATCTCTCAGACATAGGCGGCACCTGCGTGCTCCCGGCTGAAAGAGAAACGTCTTCCGGCTGCTCTGACAAAGGAAGTAGCGTCTGCGTCGTACCTCGCCCCGATGCGCTCCCATATCCGCTTCTTGCCAGGATTCTGGCCTGCAGCTCCTCCAGAAGAGTCATGGGATGTTCCGAAACAAAAATCATCGACCACTTCCTTCCGTTTGAACCGTTCCAAAATGAGGTGGATCTGCCCGGTTCCTCTAGTGCTCCAGGATTTGCTCAAAATAGGCCAGCGCTCTCGGATCATGCGTTTGCCCAAGCCAGAAAATCGCATCCTTGCGCACCGCCGGATCTGGATTCGTTTGCGCCACGTGCAGCAACTCGGGCACCGCCTCATCCTTCGGCAACTGGCTCAGCGCAAACACGG
>Ga0335072_10003968_pt1 | contig 22139 bp, 19 predicted proteins | sample Lox_Sample_21_FD_206725 | JGI IMG/M metagenome (GOLD analysis project Ga0335072, IMG submission 206725) | Soil microbial communities from Loxahatchee National Wildlife Refuge, Florida, United States - Lox_Sample_2.1 | ecosystem: Environmental > Terrestrial > Soil > Wetlands | place: USA...
CCCACCGCCACCACGACAGGCGCGGCGTCAAGCAGCGCAGCGGCAGCGGCAGCACCCGCGGCCAGGTCGGCAGTGGTCGGGTTCGGATGTACGCCAGTGAACAGAGCCGCCGGAACGCCGGCGGCGGCCAGCACATCCGTCACCGCGCCGATAACGCCGGTCGCGGCCAGCGCGCTGTCGGTGACGATCAGCGCCGACCGGCCGCCAGCGCCCGCGATCAGATCAGGCAGCCTGGCAATCGAGCCAGCCCCGAAGTACGCGGCGGGCGTGGTCCCGATGACGAGTTCTCGTGGCGCTGACAGCATCGTTACTCCTGTGGCAACCGGAGGGTGGTGGCGGTGAGGTCCTCGAGCAGCTTGATCGGCAGCATCTCGCCGCCAGCGTCGCCGTACTGCGCCCTGGCCCGCCGGTAGATCTGCTCGACCAGCGCGCTCACCTCGGCGGGAACGCCCACTTGCCGGGCCAGGTCGACAGCCAGGCCAAGGTCCTTGCAGGCCAGTGCCAGCGCGAACGAGTCGTCATAGTCCCCGCGCTCAAGCACCGACAGCACGTCTCGCTCCAGGAAGTTGCTAGCCGCCGGGCTGGCCAGCAGGCAGCGCCGGAGCATCGCCAGGTCGACACCGGCCTGGACGCCGACAGTCAGCACCTCGGCCGTCGCGGCAAGATGCCCGAACCACAGCAAGTTGATCATCAACTTGACGGTGTAACCAGCGCCGTTCCCGCCCACGTGGAGTATGCGGCCGGGATCGCCCATCGCCTCGAGCAACGGCCGGACGCGCTGGTAGTCGGCGGCGGCGCCGCCGACGAAGATCTGCAGCGTGCCTGCTTTCGCGCCGGCTGCCATCCCGCTGACCGGCGCGTCCAGCACGGCGACCTGGCGCGGCCCTGCCAGTGCCATGACTCGCTCCGCCACCTCGGGCACGCTGGTAGACATGTCCACCCAGACCGCGCCAGGGGCGAGGCCGTCCAGCAACCCGTCCGAGCCGAGCAGCACGTCAGCAACGTGCCGCGGGGTCGGCAGCATGGTGATGACCACATCCCGGCCCGCGCCGGTCTCGCGCGGCGAACTGGCCCAGCCCGCGCCCGCGGCGCGCAAGCCATCCGCTGCGTCGGCTCGCACGTCGTGCACGACCAGGTCATGGCCTGCCGCGAGGATGTTCGCGCTCATCGGGCCGCCCATATGGCCGAGGCCAATGAATCCCACTCGCACGGGCTACTCCGCTCCAGCTCAGGTGTACGGACCGTAGTTACCGGGACAGTGTTACCGGCTCAGTGTTTACCGGTTACAGCCCAGCGGGCGACAGCGTCCTCATCAACCTCGGCACCGAGGCCCGGCGCGTCGGGGACGGCTACCGTGCCGTCGGCCTCGACGGTGACCGGCCGCGCCAGGAAGAAGTCCCGGCGCTGCGGTGTCCATCCTGGCGGATCGTAGGGGAACTCCAGGTAAGGTCCACCGCCGACGCCCGCCGCTACATGCAGGTTCGCCAGCAAGCCGAGCCCGTTGGTCCAGGTGTGCGGGGTGAACCAGTGGCCCTGTTGCAAGGCAAGCTCAGCCACGGTCCTGGCGCGCAGCATGCCGACCGCGAGCACCACATCCGGCTGCAGCACGTCCAGCGCCCCGGCCGCCATCGCGTCCAGCAGTTCCGGCACGCTGCGGGCCATCTCCCCGCCGGCTACCCGGATACCGCACTGCTCCCGCAGCTGCCTCATCCCGGCCAGGTCCGCGGCAGGCAGCGGCTCCTCGAGCCAGGTCACGCCGAGCTCCGCGAGCTCGGCCGCGATCCTGCGGACCGCCGCGACGTCGAGCGCAGGGGAGATGTCGCCCGCCATGCGCCACCATTGGTTCAGGTCCACCATGATCGCGAGGTCGCTGCCCGCTGCCTCCCGCGCCGCCCGTACTGCGGCCAGGCCGGATGGCACGTCCTCGCGGCCGATCCGGATCTTTACCGCGCGGAACCCGGCTTCGCGCGCGGCGAGCACTGCCTCGGCGCGAGCCGCCGGGCTCTTGAGCTCACCGAACGAAGCGTAAGCCGGCAGCCGGTCGGCCGCGCCGCCGAACAAGGTGGCGACTGGCTGGCCGCATGCCTTGCCGATGATGTCCCAGAGCGCGGCTTCCACCGGCCAGTACCGGCCCGCGTGAAAGCTCACGGTCTCGAGCGCCTTGACATGGTTGGCGATCTGCAGCGGGTCTTTGCCGGTAAACAGGTCAGCGAAGGCTTCGAAGCCGTCCATGGTGTCGCCGGAGCCGTAACCGGTGATTCCCGCGTCGGTCTCCACCCGGACCAGCGTCGCGTCGAAATGCCGGCGCGGCACCGGGTCCCAGGATGCGGCGAACGGCGGATCCAGCACCAGCCGCATCCGGTCCAGCCGGATCGTAGTGATCTTCACCTGGGCTCGAAGTAGGGGTTGGCGGGCTTCGCCCTGGCGGCCAGAACCTGAGCCAGATCAGGCCGGGACTGAGAAGCTGCGGTCAGCGCCGCCTTGGTGGCCTCGCGGTTGTTCGCATAGACGAGCGCGGAATCTCGGGCGTCCGGGTTAACCCAGACCGCGGCGATCAGGACGAGATCGTCGGTGTCCGCTGGCGCGATGACGCCGTCGGCGACCGCGTCGGCCACTCCCCCGGCAACTCCGGCCTGTGCGGCGCCCCAGGTGAGCGTGCCGTGCTCCGGGCTGGCGATCGCGGACTTGTTGATGAACAAGGTGAGCGGCTTCACCGGTATCCCCGGCTGTAGCACTGCCACGAACGGAGTGTGACCGGCACTCGGAGTGGCGAGGGCCGTTGCCCACGCGGTGCCGACCGGGCCCGCCCGGGTCCCGAGAACCACGTTAATGTGGGCGGCCTCGGCTCCCTCGCCGATGAAGCTCTCCCCGATCAGCATGACAGGCAGCTCAGTCACGGACATTTCCTCTCACCTGCCGGATTTTCGAACATTGACTTCTGCTCGCGCAATGATCAGTGCGATTTCGCCCGAAGGTGGCTACGTTGTCTACATGGCGGTGACAGTATTCCGCAGCCGTGTGCGAAGCGGTGGGGCCCGGCGCCTGTCGAATTCGTGTCCGGCACCCCGCGACTGCATGAATGCTCCCTTGCGGCTGCGCAGATCAGCGTCTAAGCTTCCGCAAATCGACTTTACCGATAGTTTGACTAGCCTACCTTGCAGGGGGATCCGTTGGCGATCTACCTGCTGAGGCGCCTCGGTCTCGCGGTCATCACCCTGTTCCTGCTCAGCCTGATTATCTTCTTCGCAGGCCAGGTGCTGCCGGGAGATCCCGCGAGGTCAATCCTCGGTCCGCTGGCCGCAGAGTCCGCCGTGCGCGCGCTCGATCACCAGCTCGGCGTCGACCGGCCCCTCGTCACTCAGTACTGGAGCTGGATCTCCGGCATGCTGCGCGGCAACATGGGCGAGTCGTACCAGTACCAGTCGCCCGTCGAGCCGCTGCTGGTGACGGCTCTGGTGAACTCGGCCAAGCTGGCCGCGCTCGCGCTCATCGTGATCATTCCGCTCGGCATCCTGGGCGGCGTGATCGCCGCACTCTACGCCGGCCGGCCACTCGACCGGATCATCACGCTGACCGGCAGCTCGGCCGCCACGGTGCCGGAGTTCGTGTCTGGCATCGTCGTCATCGTCGTCTTCAGCGTCGTACTGAAGCTTCTGCCGCCGTCCGCGCAGGCGCAGCCAGGCGCGTCGTTCCTGACCCAGTTGAAATCGCTGATCCTGCCGGCGATCCCGCTGGTCATGGTCCTGTTCGGGTACATCGCCCGGATGGCGCGGGCAGGCACGATCGAGGCGCTGGAGTCCGATTACGTGCGGACCGCGACTCTGAAGGGCCTCAAGCGCGTCGTGGTGATCTACCGCCATGTGCTGCGCAACTCGCTGCTGCCGACGATTACCGTCATCGCCACCCAGACCGGCTACCTGATCGGCGGCCTGGTCGTGGTCGAGAGACTCTTTAATTACCAGGGCATCGGCAACCTCATCTACCACGCGGCGAACGCCAAGGACTTCCCGATGCTTGAGGCCTCCGTCCTGACCATTGGCGTGGTCTACATGGTGGCAACAGTCGGCGCCGACCTGCTGACGACGCTGCTGAACCCGCGCCAGCGCACCGGGGCCTTCAGGTGACCGAGACCCTGGCGATGCCGCCCGGCGTTGTCTCGACCAGCGCCAAACGGCGCGAGCAGTCCGTCTGGCGGTTGCTGCTCACCCGGCCGACGTTCGTGACCGGCGCGCTGATACTGCTGTTCTGGATCGTCTGCGCCATCTTCGGGAACCAGATCGCGCCGCATAGTCCGCTGGCACAGCAGCTGCTAGCCACCAACCAGCCGCCGTCCGCTGCCCATTGGTTCGGCACCGACCAGCTCGGTCGTGACGTGCTGTCCAGGGTTATCGTCGGCGCGCAGACGATGCTGGTCATCGCACCGCTGGCAACCGTGGTCGGCACCGTGCTCGGCACCGCTCTCGGGCTCGTGCTCGGCTACCTGGGCGGCGTGGTTGACCTGGTAGTTAGCAGGGTCGTCGAGGCGGTGCTCGCGCTGCCGGCGATCCTCGTCATCTTCCTGTTCGTAGTGGCGCTCGGCGTCTCTACGCTCACCCAGGTCCTGGTGATCGGCTTCATCTTCACGCCGCTCGTCGCCCGGACCGTGAGATCTGCAGTCCAGGTGGAGAGCCAGCTCGACTACCTGCCCGCTGCCCGCCTGATCGGCGAGCGTTCGCTGCGGATGATGTTCGTCGAGATCCTGCCGAACGTCATGCCCACGGTCCTCGTGGAGTTCACGATCCGGCTCGGCTACGCGATCTTCGCGGTCGCGACGCTGGCATTCCTCGGGTTCGGCGTCCAGCTGTCGACGCCTAACTGGGGCACCGACATCAACGCCAACTACGTGGTGCTCGGTGCCGGGTACTGGTGGGAGACGCTGTTCCCGGCGCTGGCCATCGCCTCACTGATCATCGCCATCAACTTGGTGGCTGACGCCATAGAGCAGGTGCTGGCCGGATGACCGCGACTGAAGCCACCGCGATTCCGGGCCCAGCAGCCGGGCCGCTGTCGGCGGTAGAGGTCGAGCACCTCGACGTCACCTACCGGGTTCGTGGGTCCGACCGGCTGGCCCTGCGGGATGTGTCCTTCCAGATTGGCCGCAGCGAGTCTTACGGACTGGTCGGCGAGTCCGGCTCGGGCAAGTCCACGGTGGCGCTGGCGCTGACCCGGTACCTGCCGCGCAACGGCAAGGTCAGCGCGGGCTCGATCCGGATCGCCGGCCGCGATCCGCTTGCCATGAACCCGGCACAGCTACGTCAGTTGCGCGCCCGTTCGGTGTCCATGGTGTACCAGGAGCCCGGGAAGGCGCTGAACCCGTCGATGCGGGTCGGGCGGCAGGTAGCCGAGGTTTACGAGGTGGCCGGGCTCGGCAAGGCCGAGGCGCTTGAGCGGTCCGAGGCCATGCTTCGCACGGTGCAGATCTCCGACCCCGGCGACGTCATGCAGCGGTACCCGCACCAGCTGTCGGGGGGCATGGCGCAGCGAGTCGTGATCGCGATGGCACTGGCGTCCGAGCCCGAGCTGCTAATCCTGGACGAGCCCACGACAGCGCTGGACGCGACTGTCGAAGCCGAAGTACTGGACCTCGTGGCCGCGCTGCGCCAGGAGCTGGACACCTCGCTGTTGTTCATCAGTCACAACCTGGCCGTGATCGCCAAGATGTGCGACCGGGTCGGCGTGCTGTACGCAGGTGAGCTCATCGAGGAAGGTCCTGCCAGACAGGTCTTCGACCAGCCGCGGCACCCGTACACCGTCGGCTTGCTGCGCTGCCTCCCGCGCATTGGCCAGCGCAAGGACCACGGTCGCCTGGACACTATCCCCGGCTTCCTGCCGCCACCGGGCGAGCAGCAAGCCGGATGCATATTCGCGCCGCGCTGCCCCATCGTTGAGCAGCAGTGCCGGGAGGCGGCGCCACCGGCATTTGATACCGGGCCAGGCCAGACTTCCCGGTGCTACCTGCACGAGGCGGCCAAAGACCTGCCCAGGAGCACGCCGGCCGACCTGCAGCTGGCCGCTACGCCAACTGCCAGCGAGCCGGTCGTCACCATCAGGAACCTGTCGAAGACCTTCAACGCCGACGGCCATGCGGTGCATGCGCTGGCCGGGGTGAACCTGGACATCGAACGCGGCGAGACGCTCGGCCTGGTCGGGGAGTCCGGCAGCGGGAAGACGACGCTCGCGCGAATCCTTCTCGCCCTTACTGCGCCCGATCCGGGGTCGGCTATCGAGATGGACGGCCAACCGCTGGGCGGCGAGCTCAGGCGGCGCAGCCCGGCACAGCTCAAGGCTTTGCAGATCGTCTTTCAGAACCCCGACTCCGCGCTGAACCGCAGGCACACCGTACGGCGGCTGATCAGCAGGCCCCTGGTCAAGCTGGCAGGTCTTTCTGGCTCCGCGCTTACTGAACGGCTGGCTGAACTAATCCGGTCGGTCCGGATGGAGCCCCGGCACCTGGCGCTGCGGCCACGGCAGCTGTCCGGCGGCCTGAAGCAGCGGGTCGCCATAGCCCGCGCGTTCGGCGGCGGGCCGCGCATCGTGGTGTGCGATGAACCCACTTCGGCGCTCGATGTCTCAGTGCAGGCCGCGATTCTCAACCTGCTCGCCGACCTGCAGGCCAAGGAACAGGTCACGTACCTGTTCATCTCGCATGATCTGCAACTGGTGCGCTACCTGTCGGATCGGATCGCGGTGCTGTACCTGGGCCGCCTGATGGAGCTAGGAACCGCGGAGCGGGTTTTCAGCGGACCGCATCATCCGTATACCGAGGCGCTGCTGTCCGCGGTCCCGAGCCTGGATGGTCAGCGTACGCAGCGGATCCGGCTGACTGGCGAGATTCCGTCCGCGGCCAACCCGCCGAGCGGATGCGTCTTCCATACTCGCTGCCCGAGGCGATTGGCTTCCGGGATTTGCGAATCGACCGAGCCTGCCCTGGCCGAAGTCGAGCCGGGTCACCTGATGAGTTGTCATATCCCTATCGATCAGCTAACAACGCTGCAAAGCTACGAGCCAACGCCGTGACATACGCGCAGGCGGACGCGTACCTTTGCTGCCCACTGGCATCGGATTTGCGATTCGAGCAGATCCGGTGAGGGTTCCGAGGAGGAGCTGTGCACTCTAGAAACGACCGGCTCAGCCGGCTGCGCGCAGGACAAACGGAAATCGGCAATCATGTCATCGACGAGTTCGTCGCTGGTCACATCGACCGGCGGGCCTTCCTGCGGACCGGCGCGCTGGTCGGGATATCCGCGCCAGTGATCGGCGCAGTCCTGGCAGCCTGCGGCTCGTCGACCTCACCGGGCAAGAGCCCGTCGGGTGGTTCCGCGGCCAGCACCGCAACCATCAGGTGCGGAATCGTCACGCCTGCGGCGGCGATTAACCCGGTCACCGTCGCCGATCAGGGCGGCCTGGACATGCTCGGCCAGACTGGTGAGTACCTGACGCTGTCGGACCAGCACCTGACACTCCAGCCGGTGCTCGCCACTAAGTGGTCGTCGAACTCGACCTCCGATGTCTGGACCTTCACAATCCGCAAGGGCGTGAAGTTCCACAACGGCGCACCGCTCACCGCGGATGACGTTGTCTACACCTACAAGCTGCAGACCAACCCGTCGGGCAAGGGCGCCGCCCTGTCGGCGTTCGGTGGCGTGCTGACGCCGGACGGTGTGGTGAAGGTGGACGACTACACGGTCGAATTCCACCTGACCGCGCCGAACGGCAACTTCCCCTACCTCACATCCTCCGACAACTACAACATGATCATTCTGCCGAACAACTACAACCCCGCTCAGTGGCAAAGTACGTTCATCGGCACAGGTCCGTTCAAGCTGAAGAGCTACACCGAGAAACAGGGCGCGTCCTTTGTCCGCAATGACGATTACTGGGGCAAGAAGGCCATTCCGGCTGCCACGCAGTTCACCTTCTACGACACCGACACGCCCGCCATCCTCGCGCTGACCAGCGGCACGCTCGACGTTCTCGGCCAGTTCTCGGTGAGCGGCGGTGAAGCGCTTCTCACTGGCCAGTACAACATCATCAAGCTCAAGTCCAGCGCTCATCGCGAGCTATCCATGCGATGCGACCAGGCACCGTTCACTGACGCCAGGGTCCGGCAAGCGATCGCGTTGTCGCTGAACCGGCCGGAAATCGTGACAGCACTGTTCAAGGGCGACGCCGACCTCGGAAACGACAGCCCGTTCGCACCGGTATTCCCGTCGACCAACACCAGCATCCCGCAGCGTGCCATTAATGTCGCCAAGGCGAAGTCGCTGCTGTCGGCTGCCGGTCATCCAAGCGGCTTCTCCGCCACACTAACCGGGGAAATCTTCCAGGAGATCCCGCAGTACGCGCAGATCATCCAGCAGTCGGCCAAGGCCATCGGCGTCGACCTGAAGCTGAACATCGAAGCGCAGCCGAAGTACTACGGCAACTACCTGTTCGGCACGTCAGACTGGCTCGACGCGACCATGAGCCTGGTCGACTACGGTCACCGTAGCGTGCCGAATGTATTCCTGACCGCGCCGCTGCAGACGATCAACTCGAAGAAGGGCACCGGGGCGTGGAACGCTGCCCACTTCAACAACGCCGACTACGACAAACTGTCCAATCAGTACATCGCGACAGCTGACCTGTCCAGCCAGCGATCCATTGCGGGGCAGATCGAGACGCTGCTGCTCGACCAGACGCCGATCATCTACGGCTACTTCTACAACTACCTGACCGCGAGCGCTAAGAACGTGACCGGCGCGTACCCGACTGCGATCGGCCACATCTTCCTCTACGACTGCGTGAAGAGCTGATCGGCCGCGGATCAGGTACCCGTTAGCAGGCCGCCGGGCGACGCGCCCGGCGGCCTTTGGGTGCGCTTCCTCTCCGGCCCGGACATCAACGGTCTTGGGCTCACCGGCGCCGAGATCATCGACGCGGTGGAAGGCGCTATCCGCGCGCATGGCGAGGGGCGCGCGATCATCGAGCCACGCGTGCACCTGGTGCCCGGCGACGGCGGGCACTTCAACGTACTGCGCGGCCACCTGGCTGACCTCGGGCCAGCCGGCCTGAGCGGGGTCAAGGTTGTCGGGGATTTCGTCGGCAACTACTTGGTGGGCTTGCCGAGCGAACTAGGCCTGCTGACCTTGCTCGACCCGGCCACCGGCGTCCCGCTGGCCATCATGGACGCGACGCTCATCACGGCGTGCCGGACCGGTGCCATGACCGCTGTCGGCGCCAAGTACCTGGCCAGGCCGGACGCCCGGATCCTCGGCCACGTCGGTTCGCGCGGCACCGCGCTGTGGAACGTGCTGCTGCTCAACCTGGTACTCGACCTGGCCGAGATCAGGGTCACCAGCAGACGGCCCGAGTCCAGGGAAGCTTTCGGCCGGCAGCTCAGGGCAGCGGTCGGCACCCCGGTACGGGTGGTGGCAACCGCTGCGGAAGCGTTCGACGGAGCGGACGTCCTAGTCGAAGCAACACGCCTGACGACGCCCGAGCCGCTCTTGCGGACCAGCGCGGTGCAGCCGGGCGCATTCGTCGTGCCGTACGGCACGATCAGCGCAGTAGAGATCGACTTGCTCGACGTCATGGACAAGGTCGTGGTGGACGACTGGCGGGAAGCCCAGGCCGGCCAGTTCGGCGCGCTGCGCCGGCATGTCGATACGGGGCGGCTCACCGCCCAGTCATTGCACGCCGAGCTCGGCCAGGTCGTGGCAGGCCTGCGGCCCGGCCGGGAAACGCCGCAGGAGCGGATCCTGCTCTGGCACCGCGGGCTGGCCATACTCGACATCGCGGTCGGCCACCTGATCTTGACGAAAGCCGAGCAGGCCGGGGTCGGAACGATGCTCAGATACCGTTAGCGATGACCGCTTACCTGGAGCTGACTACGGCTGCCGATCTGAATGCCGCCGTCGTGCGCCGGATCAGCGCAGGCTCGCAGGTACGTCTCTCGCCGGCCCTCGCGAGCGTGGTCCAGGCCCAGTGCGACAAAGCGAGAGCAGTCCTGCGCAGTGACGCCGCCGTTTACGGCGTGAATACCGGCATGGGCGCGCTCAGCTCGCTCCGGTTGACCGAGGCTGAGCAGCAGGCGCACCAGCGCAACCTGCTGGTCGGCCGGGCTACCGGCGGACCGCCATGGCTAGCCGAAGCCGATGTCAGGGCGATCATCGCGGTGCGGCTGCGCACCTTCCTGTCCGGCGACGCGGCGGTCTCGGCGAGCCTGTGTCACCGGCTAGCCGACTTCCTCGCGGCGCGGATCGTGCCTGCGGTGCCGCAGGACGGAGCCGGATGCGCGGGCGAAATCATCCAGCTAGCGCACTGTTTCGGCCCGCTGGCAGGCGTCGGCAGCGTGCTCGGGCGGACTGTGCCCGGCCTCGTGCCAGCCGACGATGTCGCGCAGGCCAGCAGGTCAGCCGCCGCTGCTCTGGCCGAGCACGGGCTCCCGCCTTACCAGCTCGGCCCGAAGGAGGGCATTGCACTGCTCGCAGGCGTGCCCGGCGCGACCGCGCTCAGCATTCTGGCCGGTGGCGAGGCGGAGACGGTCAGCGCGATGATGGCCGCTGCGGCCGGTCTCTCCATCGCCGCGCTCGGAGCACCCGCTGACCCGTACACCGCGGCCTGTGCTCGCGGCGACGACGTGCTTGGAGACGTGCTCAGCTCGCTGCGCGCGATCATCGAGCCGGCTGGCCGGCCCAGGATGCTGCAGGCGCCCGTCTCGTTCCGGGTGGCCGGAGCTGTTCTGGCACAGGTGCGGCGGGCGACAGCCGCGCTCCGGGACGCCGCGGACCGGGCGATGACCGGGGTCACCGACTCTCCCGCCTTCCTGGACGGCGCCTTCGTCGGGACAGCCGGCTTTCACGGGATCGACCTCGCGGCACAGTGTGACCAGCTCACAGCTGCCATCACGCACGCCGCCGAGGTCGCGGCAGCGCGACTGCACCGGCTGCTCGACCCGGCGGTCACCGGCCTGCCTGCCCAGCTCGCCGTCAATCCTGGCCCGCAGGCCGGTCTTGTCGCTGTGCACAAGCGGGCGGCAGGCGAAGTCCATGCCATGCGTCGGCTGGCGCTGCCTACCGCCATCGGGCTGATCGAGACCTCAGGCGGCCAGGAGGACGTCCAGTCATTCGCCTGGGAGGCCGCGGTCAATCTGCGGGCTGCGTTGCGCCGCTGCAGAGCCGTGGCCGCGTGCGAAGCGCTCGCGGCTTTCCAGGCCCTTTCGCTGGCCGGGCCGCCGTGGCCGCCGGGCTGCCGGGCGCTGATTGACCGCCTCGGCGCGCTTGTCGAGCCGATCGCCGCCGACCGGCAGTTCGGCGGCGATATCGAATCGCTGCTCAGCGGCTCATGGACCGGGTAGCACTCATGCACTGCACAGCTGGATACATAATGACGGCAAAGCCGTAGGGAGGTTAGATGTCGCGATCGGCAGTCAGTCAGGAGCAGGTAAGCGCACAGACCCCGGACGCGAGCGCTGGCCTCAAACCCGGGTGGGGCGTCAGCCCGGAGCGCCAGCAGGCTATTGAGGCGACGCTGGCGGGCCTGGCGCCGCACAGCGGGCGGCTTGCGCCGGCTCAGCTCCGGTCAATAACCACACAGCTGGCCACGCGCCGGGAGCTGTGGTCCGACCTGGTGGTTCATGATCCCGACGTCCGCTGGTACCTGCCGCTGCACCGGTCTAACTCCTGCGACGTCTGGCTCCTGGCCTGGGAGCGTGGCCAGGACACCGACTGGCATGACCACGGCGGCTCGTCCGGCTCGTTCGCGGTGGCCGACGGCAGCTTGCTGGAGCAGTACCGCGCACCTGCCGGGCGCCTCAGCCACCGGCGGCTCAGCGCCGGCCAGGCAGTGGCATTCGGGCCCGGCCATGTGCACGACGTGGCCCATGGCGGCCAGGGCTCGGCTACCAGCATTCACGCATACTCGCCGCCGTTGACCGCGATGACGTACTACACCTCCACTGACTACGGGCTGATCGCCAGGCAGACGGTCCCGATCGACGGGCCGGAAGGCGGCCGCGGGCGCGGCGGCGCCGATACGGCGCTAGCCAAAGCTAGTGCCTCGGCCGCGAGACTGACCTCAGATGCTCTCCCGGACGGCGCGCCCGGTATCGACGAACTTCTCGCTGAAGCACGCAGCGGCATACAGCGGCTTCGCCCGGAGGCGGCGCTGGCCGCTATCACCGATGGCGCGGTCCTGGTCGACATCCGCCCGCTTGAGCAGCGAATAGTCGAAGGCGAGGTACCCGGCGCGATCATCATCGGCCGCAACGTCCTGGAGTGGCGGCTCGACCCGCGCAGCGAGGCCAGGATCCCGGCGCTCGCCAGGTCGGACATGCAGATCGTGGTGATGTGCTCGCAGGGCTACGCCTCGACGCTCGCTGCCGCATCGCTACGGCGGATCGGGCTGACCGAGGCGACCGACCTGGACGGCGGGTTCCAGGCCTGGCGAGCGGCCGGGCTGCCGACACGCCCGGCCCAGTCGCTGGGCTGAGCCAGCCCTGCTGAGCCCCCAGGCTGAGCACCCCAGACTGAGCACCCCAGGCTGAGCCCCCGGCCAGGACAGAAGGCTGCCAATAATGCCGCGCCCGCACGGCAGGCGCCCACGTCGCCCTCGCGCGATAATCCCAGCACACAGAAGCAGGTACGGTCAGACATGGCATCGTCACGCAAGCAGGCAGTCGATACCAGCGAGAGGCTCGAGACGGGCGACGAGATCCGCCTGGAAGCGGCAGCGCCGGAGGTCAGCCACCAGCACCGCGACGTGTCCGGCGGCTGGTTGCGGCCTGCCGTGTTCGGTGCCATGGACGGCCTGGTGACGAATGTCTCGCTGATCGCCGGCGTCGGCGGCGCCCGGCTGGCCGCGCACACCATCGTGCTTACTGGCCTGGCCGGGCTGTCCGCTGGTGCCTTCTCCATGGCAGCTGGCGAGTACGTCTCCGTTTCCTCGCAGAACGAGCTGGTCGCCGCCGAGGTGGAGAAAGAGCGCATCGAGCTCGAGACCAACCCGGCCGACGAGCAGGCTGAACTGGCCGCCATGTACAAGATGCGCGGCGTCGACCCGGCTCTGGCGGACGAAGTCGCCAGGCAGCTATCCCGCCACCCGGATGAGGCGCTTCGCATTCACGTCAGGGAAGAACTGGGCGTCGATCATGATGACCTGCCGTCCCCGCTGACCGCGGCCGGCGCGTCGCTCGTTACGTTCGCTGTCGGCGCGCTGATCCCGCTGATGCCGTTCCTGCTCGGCTTCTCATCGCTTGCCGCGGCCGTTATCCTTGCCGCGATCGCGGCGTTCATCGGCGGCGGCATCGTCGCGCGCGTCACGGCCAGGCCGTTCCTGCGCGGGGCGCTGCGCCAGTTCGTGCTCGCCGCGCTGGCTGCCGCGATCACGTACGGCATCGGCACGCTACTGGGCGGCCACGTGAGCTAGCTGTCGCCATGATCGATGTTGATCCCCGGGCCCATAGCGCCCTGATTTCACATCGATCAAGGAATCACGCGAGTTCGCTACCAGGAATCGGTAGCGAACTCTTCGCCCGCGCTACCGCCGGGCGCTGCCAGCAGGTCCAGGTCCGCGTCCACCATCATCTCGACCAGTTCCTCGAAGCCGATCTTGGGCTCCCAGCCGAGTTCGTCCCTTGCCTTGGCCGGGTCCGCGCAGAGCCGGTCCACCTCGGCCGGCCGGATGAAGGCGGCGTCCGTCACTACATGGTCGCGCCAGTTCAGGCCGGCGGTGCGGAACGCCGCGTCCACGAGCTTCTCCACCGAGTGCGTCACCCCGGTGCCGATGACGTAGTCGGCCGGTGTGTCCTGGGCCAGCATCAGGTGCATGGCGCGGACGTAGTCGCCCGCGAAGCCCCAGTCGCGGCTCGCGGTCAGGTTGCCGAGCCGCAACTGGCGCTCGTAGCCGAGCTTGATCTTGGCAACTCCGAGTGAGACTTTCCTGGTCACGAACTCGGCGCCGCGGCGCGGCGACTCGTGGTTGAACATGATCCCGGACACCGCGAACATCCCGTAGGACTCGCGGTAGTTCTGCGTCAGGAAGTGTCCGTACACTTTCGCCACACCATACGGACTGCGCGGGTGGAATGGCGATTGCTCATTCTGCGGAGATTGCGTGACCTGACCGAACATCTCCGAGGTCGACGCCTGGTAGAACCTGATCTGGCCACTGCCAGGGCTGCGCGAGGCGCTGATCCCGCTGCACACCCTGATGGCTTCCAGGACGCGCAGCACACCGAGTCCGGTGACCTCGCCAGTCAGCTCGGCTTGCTGCCAGGACAGCGGCACGTAGGAGATGGCCGCGAGGTTGTAAACCTCATCCGGCTGCACCCGCTCGACTGCCGCGATCAGGCTGCCCTGATCCAGCAGGTCGCCGCGGATCAGCCTGACGTCACCGAGCAGCTTCCGCAGGTGGCGCACCCGCGGGTTCGCCTGGCCCCGGACCAGCCCCCAGACCTCATACCCCATGTCCACCAGGTGCTCAGCAAGATAAGAACCGTCCTGGCCAGTAATCCCGGTGATGAGCGCGCGTCGTGTCAGCGGAGCCTCCGGTGTAAAAGCATCGTCGCGGCAGCTTACAGATACTGGCAGGACGCAGGGCAGCCCGGCAAACGACTGGGGTCAAAGGGCACGCAAGTTACTTGCTTGGTATGGTTCGCTGACTGGGGGTCACGCGGGTCGCCCGCCCGGCGGGCAGCCGCTTGCGACACAGGAGGCGCGAACCTGCGTGAGTACCGTAGCAGTCGGCGATGCGAGCGAACCGCTGCGCGTCTGTTTGCTCTCCTACCGCAGCAAGCCGCATTGCGGCGGGCAGGGGATTTTCCTGCGCCATCTGTCGCGCGAGCTGGCCGCTCTCGGTCACCACGTCGAGGTGTACTCCGGCCAGCCTTACCCCGAACTTGAGCCCGGCCCGCACCTGATCGAACTGCCGAGCCTGGACTTGTACCGGGATGAGGATCCGTTCCGCACTCCGCATCTGCGTGAGTACCGGGACTGGATCGACGTCCTCGAAGTCGCCGGCATGTGGACCGCGTACTTTCCCGAGCCGCTGACTTTCAGCTTGCGCGCGCTGCGGGCGCTCCGCACGCGGCAGGGCGACTTCGACATCGTGCACGACAATCAGGTGCTCGCTTACGGCAACCTCCGCATCCCCCGGCTCGGGCTGCCGCTGGTGACCAGCATCCATCACCCGATCAGCGTGGATCGCCGGATCGAGCTCGCAGCAGCACGCGGCCTCCGTAAGATCCCGAAGTGGCGGTGGTACTCCTTTGTTGGCATGCAGGGCCGGGTCGCGAGGCGCATCGGCACGATCATGACCGGTTCGCAGTCATCCAAGGCTGACATCCTCCGCGACTTCAAAGTCAGGCCGGAAAACGTCAAGGTCGTTCCCCTCGGAGTGGATACCCGGCTGTTTCACCCGAGGTCTCAGGCGCGCGTTCCCGGCCGGATCGTCGCAGTCGCCAGCGCGGACTCCCCGGTGAAGGGCGTGGCGACCTTGCTACGCGCCTACGCCAAGCTGTCCACCGAGCGGAACGTGTCGCTCACCCTGGTCAGCAAGCTGGTGCCGGACGGCCCGACGCAGCGGCTGCTGGGCGAACTGTCGCTGGACGGCAAGGTTCGGTTCGTCAGCGGCATCAGCGATGCCGAACTGGCCGAACTGGTCGCCAGCGCGGAGATCGCGGTCGTGCCGTCGCTGTATGAGGGCTTCTCGCTGCCAGCCGTCGAGCACATGGCGTCCGGCACGCCACTGGTTGCCAGCCGCACCGGCGCGCTGCCTGAGGTCACCGGCGACGCGGCGCTTCTGGTCACCCCTGGCGACGCCGAGGAACTCTGCGCGGCGCTACGGCTGCTGCACGACTCGCCGGCTGAGCGGGACCGGCTGTCGCAGGCCGCCCTCGCTCGGGTCGCTGAGCGGTTCGCCTGGCAGGCCGTCGCCAAGGCGACGGTGGCTGAGTACCGGCAAGCGATCGCGGCCAGCAAGGCACAGCCGACAGCGTTGGCCGCGGCGGGCGCCTCATGCTGACCGTGGACTTTCACCGGCTGCCAATACAACCGGGAACGAGACTGCTTGACCTCGGGTGCGGCGCCGGGCGGCACGCTTTCGAGGCTGCCCGCCGGGGGGCCGAGGTGGTAGCGCTCGACACCGATCACAGCGAACTGCAGCACGTTCGCGCGACCGCCGCTGCGATGGCGGAGGCGGGCCAGATACAGGCGCCAGCCGGTCTTGCTTCCGCAGCTGGCGACGCTACCCGGATGCCGTTCCCGGACTGCAGCTTCGACCTCGTGATAGCGGCCGAGGTGCTTGAGCACATTCCGGCCGACCAGCGCGCCTTGACCGAGATCAGCCGGGTGCTCCGGCCGGGTGGCATCGCAGCGGTAACGGTGCCGGCCTGGCTCCCTGAGCGGGTCTGCTGGGCGCTGTCGGACGATTACCACAATGTGCCGGGCGGGCACGTGCGCATCTTCACCCGTCGTGAGCTCGAGATCAAGCTGGGGCGAGCGGGCCTCGTGGTCGGCAGCCACCATCACGCGCACGCACTGCACTCGCCGTACTGGTGGCTCAAGTGCGCGGTCGGCGTGCACGATGACGACCACCCAGCCGCCAGCGCCTACCACAAGCTGCTGGTGTGGGACATCATGCGCAAGCCGGCGGTCACTCAGCTGGCTGACCGCGCGCTGAACCCGCTGATCGGCAAGAGCCTGGTGGTGTACGCCGCCAAACCGGTCCCGGCCGCGCAGCGGCCGGGACCGGCCGCCGCGGAGAAGGTGCATGCGGCAGCCTGAGCAACTGGCCAGCACAACCGGCCGGCCCGCACCAGGCATCACCAGCACGGTGCCGTCCCTGCCGGGCATCCTGACCGCTGACCAGCTGATCACAACGGGCCACGCGATCGCGGCCGACCAGCAGGCCGACGGGTCGATCGGCTGGCCCGACGGGCACGTGGATGCCTGGAACCATGTCGAGTGCGCGATGGCGCTGAGCGTATGCGGCTTGCGTCGCGAGGCGCGCCGTGCGTACGCCTGGCTGGCCGATGCTCAGCAACCTGACGGATCATGGCCGGTGCAGGCCGCCTCCGGCGGTGTCGTCGACGAGTGGACAACCGAGAGCAACCACGCGGCGTACTGCGCCGTCGGCGTCTGGCACGAACTGCTGGTTACCGGCGATGAGGATTTCGCAGCGCAGATGTGGCCGGTGGTGCGCGCTGCCATCGAGTTCGCCATCGGCCTGCAGACGCCGCGCGGCGAGATTATCTGGCGCCGGCACGAGGACGGCACGCCGGACAGTTACGCGCTGCTGGCCGGCAGCTCGAGCATGTACCACAGCCTGCGCTGCGCGATCGAGCTTGCCGAGCGGCTGGCGCAACCGCAGCCGCACTGGGAGCTCGCCGCAACACTGCTCGGGCACGCGGTGGCGTGTCATGGTGAGGCGTTCGCCGACAAGAGCCGGTTCTCGATGGACTGGTATTACCCGGTGCTCGGTGGCCCGGTGCGCGGCGCTGCTGCTGAGCGGCTGCTTAAGGCCGACTGGGATACGTTCGTCGTGCCCGGTCTCGGCGTGCGCTGCGTCAGCGACGAGCCATGGGTAACCGGCGCCGAAACCTGTGAGCTGGCGATCGCGCTCACCGCCCTCGGCCGCCGCGACCAGGCCATGGAGCTATTCGAGCAGATTCAGTTCTTGCGAGCCGAGGACGGGAGTTACTGGACCGGCTGGCAGTTCGTTAACGGCAAGCACTTCCCGCACGAGCAGAGCACCTGGACAGCCGCTGCGGTGGTCCTGGCCGCCGACGTGCTCGCGGGCGACGTACTAGCAGCCGGCCTGCTGACTGCCAACGGCACGGCAGACAACGGAGCAGCCGCCGGCGGTATACCAGACAACGGAGCAGCCGCCGGCGGCGCCGCCAGCAACGGAGCAGCGACCGGCGGTACAAGCACCGGCGCAGCCGGGATCTTCCGGGACACCGCGGCTGGACCCGACGTGTGGCAGCCTCCCGATCCCGCCGCGTGCGGCTGCCCGCCAGCAACCTGACTCCGTAGTCTGCGACCACCCGCCACGGGCATGATCGTTGGTGATCCAGAGGGCCTATAGCGCCCCTAACTTCACTACGATCATGGAATCAGAGCGGGCTGCCCCTTCATCGCAGCAATCCGGCGCGGCATTCGATCCGGTCGCAACAGTCGCGAGCGGCCGGTCAGATCCCGTCGCCGACCCGCTCCAGGACGCGCAGCGAGCCGGTGATGCTGACTTCGGTGAACGCACCGGAGGCCAGCGCTCGCAGGTACACGCGGTACGGCGCCTGGCCGCCATCGGCCGGGTCGGGGAAGACGTCATGGAAGGCCAGCGCTCCGCCGTGCGCCACCCAGGGCGCCCAGCCCTCGTAGTCGGTGGCCACGCTGGCCTCGCTGTGCCCGCCGTCGATGAACAGCATGCCGAGCGGCGTACGCCACAACCTGGACACATCAGCGGACGTGCCGATCACCGCAATGACGTGATCGGCTAGCCCGGAGTCCTCAATGGTTGCGCGGAAGAACGGCAGCGTGTCCATTCGTCCTGTCCGCGGGTCTACCACGTCGGGATCGTGGTGCTCCCAGCCCTCCTGGATCTCCTCCGAGCCATGGTGATGGTCGACGGTGATGACTTTCTGGCCGTTCTCGGCTGCGGCGGCGGCAAGGTAGATGGTGGACTTCCCGCAGTATGTGCCTACCTCGCCGATCGGACCCACGGCTGCGTAGGCGACCGCGGCCCGGTACAGCGCCAGTCCCTCTGCCGCCGGCATGAAGCCTTTCGCCGCCTCGGCGGCTAGCCTGAACTTGTCCTGGATTGGCATGCCGTACAGTCTGCGCTACGGTCGGCCGGTCCGGCAGGGCAAGGCGGGAAGGGAGCCTGCGAGATGAAAGTGGAAGCTGACTGGGACGCCTGCGAAGCGAACGCGGTCTGCGCGGGCCTCGTGCCGGAAGTCTTCGAGGTCGACGACAACGACAACTTGAACATCCTGGTTGACGAGATCCCGGCCAACCTGGTCGAGGGCGTCAGACACGCTGTCCGGTCCTGCCCGAAGGCGGCACTGCGCCTTACCGAATAGGTAAAATCACCCCAGCAAGCGGACGGGGGATGACGTGAGGTGGATTCAGCGGCGAACCCGCCAGCCGGGCGCAGGCACGCAGCGGCCGCGTCCGCGGGCCCGATTGATCGGTATCGCTGTCCTTGCGGCGGTCGCGATGGCGGCAGGCGCGCTGGCAGCCGCAGGCGCGCTGGCAGCCGGCAACTCTCCGTCCGGGCAGGATGCCGCGCTCAGCCCGATACGGATCAGCCCTGGCGTGCACAATGGCTCGACGTCACCGGCACCTCCCGGCGGCGGCCTGACGCCCACCGAGATCCGGACCGCCTACGACCTCTGGCCGCTGTACAGGAAGCACATCAACGGCTCGACCCAGACCATCGTGATCGTGGACTCGTTCGGGTCGCCGACCATCGCGTCAGACCTGGCGTATTTCGACAAGTACTTCCACCTGCCCGCGCCACCGTCATTCCGGGTCATTCAGCCGGTCGGGAAGGTTCCTGCGTACCACGCCAGCAACAGCAACCGGTCCGGCTGGGCCGCAGAGACAACGCTGGACGTCGAGTGGTCGCATGTGATGGCACCCGACGCGAGCATCGTGCTGGTGGAGACGCCGACGTCGGAGAACGAGGGAACCACCGGCTTCCCGCAGATCGTGAAAGCGGAAAAGTACGCGCTCAGGCACAAGCTCGGGAACATAATCAGCCAGAGCTTCGCGGCTACTGAGCAGACCTTCTCCGCGAAGTCGGACTACGCGGCCATCCGGAACCTGCGCGGTGCTTACCTGCTCGCGTACAAAGATCATGTCACGGTCCTCGGCGCGACCGGCGACGACGGCGTGACCAGCGACAAGTACAACATGGTGGACGAATACACCACTCCGGCTGTTTCCTGGCCAGCAACCGACCCGCTGGTCACCGCGGTCGGCGGCACTCAACTGAACTTGCGCGCGGGCGGTACGCGCAAGTCGCCGGACGTGGCGTGGAATGACAGCGGCGGCGGCAGGTCCATCGTCTTTGGCCGGCCGTCGTATCAGAATCCCGTGCGCGGAGTGACCGGCTCCCACAGGGGCGTTCCCGATATAGCTATGGACGCGTCGTGTCACAGTTCGGTGGCTATCTACGGCAGCTTCTACGGCGGCCACGCGGGCCAGTGGAGCCCGATCTGCGGAACTAGCCTGGCGACCCCGTTGTTCGCCGGGATCGTGGCGCTCGCCTATCAGTACGCGCAGCAGCACGGCGGGCATCCGCTCGGGTTGATCAATCCGGCGCTTTACAAGATCGAAGCCCGGCACGAGCCCGGAGTGGTCGACATCACCAAGGGCAACAACAGCCAGACCGTCACGAACGGCGGCAAGACCTACAAGGTCAAGGGATTCAGCGCGAGCCGGGGCTACGACCTGGTCACAGGCGTGGGCACGGTCGACGCCAAGTATTTCGTGCCGGAACTCGCCAAGCTAGCTGGCTGACGCAGCCCAGTCGGCAGGCGAACGCACACCCTAGTCCGCTCCTGACCACATAAAGTGCAAACCGCCCTCAAGAGCCCGGCAAAGGATTAGGGTGTCCGCGCACGCCGGGTGGTGTCAGGAGTCAGCGCCAGGCAGCAATCTGGACCGGTCAGCTCAGAGCGCCGGACGCGATAGCGATGCCCACCGAGACCAGCATCACTCCGGCGAGTTGCTCGCCCCGCCGGCCTGCCCAGTTGCCGATGCCGGCGCCTAGCTCGAGCCCGGCAAGCGACATGGCCACGCTCACCGCCCCGATAACGATCACGCCCAGTGCGATCGACGTGTGGTAGGTGCCCAAGGCGAAGCCGACGACCAGGTTGTCCAGGCTCAGGGCGAGCCCGCTGGCCAGCAGATGAATGATCCTGGGCGGCTGAACCTGCCCGCTGCTGGCCGGGCCCTGCGCAGCAGGCACGCTTGTGCCGCTGGCGTCACCGGGGCGACCAGGCTTGCCGTTCGCCTGCTCCCCGGCCCGCGCGTGCTCATGCGCCTGCTCCCCGGCCCGCGCGTGCTCATGCGCCTGCTCCCGGACCCGCCCGTGCGCCCGTTCCGGCACACGAGGGCTCTCGTCGGCCTGCGCTGACCCTCCGGCGCGAGTGGCGCTGGCCAGCGCGTACAGGCCGACGGCTATCAGCAGCCCGGCCCCTACCCACCGCGCCGCATGCCCGAGGCTCGCGGCGGTCTGCGCGCCGATCAGCAGGCCTAGCACCGGCATGCCTGCTTCGAACGCGCCGAATACCAGGCCCACCCGCAGCCGCGTGCGCGCATCGACCCCGGAGACGCCGATTGCTATCGAGGCGGCGAGATTGGACATCCCGACCGACGCCGCGACAAAGAACAAGGCCAGCACGCGGCCACCGTAGCCGCACTACGGGCTCCAGCGCCCCGGAGCACCCAGTCCGGCGGCCCGGCCGCACTGAGCACCCTGCTAGTCTGCCGGGCGCAAACCACGCACATCGGGCGGCCGAGGCCGGGAGACTAGCAGGGTGTCGCTTGTCCCGCCAGTGCAGACGGGCGGGCACCGCTCGGTTTAGGCTCCACACATGCGCGTAGCTCTTGGGCAGCTCCCGATCAGCTCAGTACCTCAGGTCAACCTCGACCGGGTGCGCGCGGCAGCGATCAGCGCCGCGAGCCAGGGCGCCGGGATCGCCGTCTTCCCGGAAGGCACTCAAGTACGGTTCTCAGCGGACCTGCGAGCCATGGCCGAACCGCTTGACGGCCCGTTCTGCCGCGGTCTCGCCGAGACTGCCGCCTCGGTCGGCCTGGCGATCGTGGCCAGCTTGTTCGAGCCGGCCCCGGACGGCCGGGTCTACAACACCACCGTGGGCTACGAGGCCGACGGGAGCCTGGCCGCCGTGTACCGGAAGATCCACCTCTTCGACGCACTCGGGTACCGCGAGTCGCAGAGTGTCGCGCCGGGCGATGAGGTGGTTATCGCTAGCCTTGCCGGGCTGCGCGTTGGCTTCATGACGTGCTATGACGTCAGGTTCCCCGAACTAGCGCGCGCGCTGGCGGCTGGCGGCGCCGACTTGCTGGTCCTGCCGTCCGCATGGGCGGCAG
>Ga0335072_10003969_pt1 | contig 22137 bp, 2 predicted proteins | sample Lox_Sample_21_FD_206725 | JGI IMG/M metagenome (GOLD analysis project Ga0335072, IMG submission 206725) | Soil microbial communities from Loxahatchee National Wildlife Refuge, Florida, United States - Lox_Sample_2.1 | ecosystem: Environmental > Terrestrial > Soil > Wetlands | place: USA: Florida...
GACAATCGCCGGGGCAGGTGGACCTCCCGAGACGAAGGCAGTTGCTCGCACCCAGGTGACCGGTAGAGGGGCCGACGCTGAACCTGAGCTGCAGCCAGGGACCGTTCTCGCCAACCGTTACGAAATTCTGAACGTGCTCGGCACGGGAGGGATGGGCGCGGTCTACAAGGCGAAAGACCTGGAGCTGGATCGCCTGGTGGCGCTGAAGGTGATCCGACCTGAATTGGCGCGGAATGCCGCTGTTGTGGAGCGATTCAAGCAGGAACTGCGCCTTTCGCACAAGGTCACGCACCGGAACGTGGTGCGCCTCTATGACCTGTCGGAAGATGCCGGAATGCGCTTTGTCACCATGGAACTGGTGGCGGGGCGCGACCTGCGAAGCATCCTCGAGGAACGCGGGAAACTGCCGGCAGAGGAAGCAGTGGACATCTTCCAGCAGATTTGTCTGGCCCTGGAGGCCGCACATGGAGTGGGTATCCTTCACCGCGATCTGAAACCGCAGAACGTGATGCGGGAAGATACCGGGCGTGTGGTGGTGATGGACTTCGGGCTCGCGCGCATGATCGACAACAAAGATGGGATGACGCAGACAGGCGCGCTGGTGGGAACGCTCGACTACATGTCGCCCGAACAGGCACTGGGCAAGGAGCTGGATCAGCGATCAGACATTTTCGCTGTGGGACTGATCGCCTATGAGATGCTGACCGGCTGGATGCCTTTTCGAGCGGAGAGCATGGTTGCGAGTCTGCTGAAGCGGACGCAACAGCGGGCCGTACCGTTGTCCGACGTCGACAAGAACATTCCCGGAACTTTGAGCACCATTATTGCCAAGTGTCTTGAGAAGGATCCTGCGGACCGGTACCAGAGGGCAGAGGAGCTTGAGGCAGATATTCGGTTATGGAAGAGCACAGGGAAGGTTTCGGCGTCCTCAGTACGATTGAAGATGATCCGACTCCGTGAGCTTCCCTGGCCGCGACTTGCGATCACAGGCGCGCTTGTTGTGGTAATCGCCGCAGGTGTCTCCTGGTTCGTCATCAGCAGACAGCAATCTGCAAAGCCGGCGCCGCATGGCCCAGTTTCCGTGCTGGTTGGCGACTTCGCGAATCTCACCGGTGACCCGCTTCTGGATAACACGCTGGAGCCGATGGTGGGTCTGGCTCTGGAAGGAGCCAGCTTCGTCAACGTCTTTGGCCGCATGGATGCGCGCAAGCTGGCCGAAAAACTGCCCCATCCGACCGATAAGCTCGACGAGCAGTCGGCGCGGCTCGTCGCCATCAACCAGGGCGTCAGCTCCGTGATCACCGGCCAAATCAGTTTGCGGGGAGACGAGTACGACGTTTCGGCGATGGCTCTGGATGCAGTGACTGGCAAGGTGCTTGCGAAATCGGAGATCACTGTCAGCAATAAGAATGACATTGTGGGCAGCATTCCCAGGTTAGTGGTACCTATCCGCAAAGCCCTCGGCGACGCTACTCCGGCGTCGAAGCAGTTCGAAGAGGTCGCCGGCGGATTCAAGGCCGCGTCCCTGGAAGCTGTTCACGAGGAATCCATCGGCATGGATGAGATGTTTGCCGGCAAGTTTCAGGAGGCGTTCGATGCCTTCCAGAAAGCGACGCAACTGGATCCCAAGTTTGCTCCCCCGTACACCGGCATGGCGGCCATGGACAAGAACCTGGGCAAACAAGAAGATGCCATGAAGTACATGAAATTGGCCATGGAACACGTCGATACCATGACTGAACGGGAACAATACCGTGACCGCGGCTTGTATTACCTGACCACGGGCGACTGGCAGGGTTGTGTCCAGCAATATACGCAACTCGTCACTCGCTATCCCGCTGATCGCATCGGCCAGAACAATCTCGCCGAATGCTATACCCAACTGCGTAATGCCCCGAAGGCGCTGGAGGCCGCGAAAAAGGAAGTGGAGATCGTTCCCAAAGGAGTGGGGCAGCGGCTGAACCTCGCGTTTGTCAGTGCCTTTGCTGGAGATTTCGCGGCGGGCGAAAAAGAGGCGCGTACTGCACTTTCAATGAATCCCTCGTCCGCATTGGGATATTTTGTGCTGGCGGAAGCCCAGCTCGGACAGGGGCAGATCGACAATGCGGACGCAAGTTTCAAGAAGGCCGAGACTTTTGGTCCGGTTTTCGCATCGATGGCAAACGCGGGACTCGCAGATCTCGCTGCTTATCAGGATAAGCATGCTGAGGCAGAAAGCATCCTCACGCAAGGAGCGGCGGCCGATTCGGATGCCAAGAATACTGACAGCGAAGCCAGGAAATATGTTGCGCTGGGAAACATCGAGGAAGCTCAAGGCAAACATGCGGCGGCGCTCGCCGATACGAGCAAAGGATTGGCAATCACCCAGAGTACCTCGCTTGACTTCCTTGCGGCGCGGACTAACGTTGATGCTGGCGAGATTGCCAAAGCGCAAAAGCTGGGAACCACTCTCTCTTCTGCGCTCACAAACGAGTCGCAGGCTTACGGCAAGATCATTGCTGGCCTGATCGCACTGAAGAAGAAAGACAACAACGAAGCGATCCGCCAGATCAAAGCCGCGAATGGCCTTCTCGACACCTGGATCGGCCATTTCGACCTTGGGCGTGCCTTCCTTGAGGCGGGCGCGTTCACCGAGGCGGACGCCGAATTCGACGAGTGCATCAAGCGGCGCGGCGAAGCGATCGAGCTGTTTGACGATAATGTGCCGACTTACGAGTACTTCCCGCCCGTGTACTACTACGAGGGCCGGGCGCGAGAGGGAATGAAGAGCGTGGGGTTCGCAGATTTCTACAGGTCGTATCTAGCCATTCGCGGACAGTCGTCAGACGATCCGCTGGTCATCGATATCCGCCACCGTCTCGGACAATAGACGGCAGCGGAATCGAGGTCTCCCAAACATCACTGGTTTTGTATCCGCAGCGGATTTTGATCAGGAGCTACTGCTGACCAGTCCCGGAGAGAAACACCGTTTGCGGGCTGTTGTTGGCCGTATCGGTGATCACGATCTTTGCCGACTCGGCCGTTGCATATAGCGGTGTGAAGGTAACACTGATGGTGCAACTGGATGTAAATCCGCTTGCCGTCCTGGGGCAGTTGTCTGATTCATGAAAGTCAGGTGCATTGGTTCCCGAGACTGCAATGCTCGAGATCGTAAACCCACTCGCATAGTTGTTCGTAAGAACAGCAGTCAACGGAGTGCCGGCCGGGGCGCCCAATATTTGTGTTCCGAAGTTCAGGCTGCTTGGCGCGACGCTGACCTGAGCCACAGTAGGCACGACGCCCGAAGTGGCGCTGAAGTACCCGTCCGTTGCACCGAACGTCGCATCCGCTTTGTAGGTTTCCGGTACGCCTGCGGGATCGGTGCCATAAGCATCCGCCGAACCATCCTCGCCATTCACGCCCAGAACATTGTTATTGGTCGAGGTCGCGTAGGTCTCGCTGAATGACGTGTAGACCTCCGCGTTCCACTGCCATTGCAGGGTAATACCCGGCGTATCGGTTGAGAACGACGCAGACCACGTCACGTTCTGTATGCCTGCCGGGAAGGCGACAGGCACCGGGAAGGCGACGCCTGTCACGAACGTGTTGCCAGTCAGGTTTGTACTGGCGATGCTTGTGCTCCAGCGATTGTTGGTCAGGTCATACGAGGTGGATTTACTGCCCGACACTGTTGAGTCGAGCGTGACGACGGCATTCGGTACCGGCACGGTGTATTGAGTCCCAGCGGCAGTGAATTTGATGGTGCCGTTCGTGAGGTAGAGTTTCACCTGCTGACCCGACGGCAGGCCCTTCACGTTGTTCACCACGGCCGAGAACCAGATCGTTCTTCCTTGTGGAATACTGGGCAGGTTTGTGTCGTAGTGAATCAGAGTGCCGCCGCTGCTGGTTACGGTGCTTCCGGTAATCGATCCGAAGAAGTCCGTTCCCCCGCTCAGGTTGACAGGCGCGTTCGGTGCAAACACTGCGGCGTAGGCATATGCTCCTCCCAGGAGATTCAGTGCTTGAGAACCTCCGTATTTGAACTGGAGATTGCCTGCAATTCCGCTTGTATTCTCCATGCCGCCGCCCGTGAAGTCCAGCACCGCACTGCTGCCGCTGAGAGAAGTACCGGCCAGATTCACGATTGCCGGGCCGGAATTTACCTGCAGCAGGCTGCCGCCACCGATCTTCAGGCTATTAAAGTAGTAGGTTCCAGCGCTGAGGTAGACAGTTGTGCCGCCGCTCGCTGTCACGTTGCCATATTCGCCCGGCGCCAGGTTGACGGCCCTGCTTCCGGCGCTGCTGCATCCCGTCATACCCGACGGGCATGAGCCGCTGATGGTCTGATTCGTTGTCGGCGGTGCAGGATTCGCTGCAAGAGGCGCGGGATAGTTAAGAGGACCGTTCAGAGCAACGAGACCTCCGGTGACACTCGCGCCGCCGCTGGTTGTGAGACCGGTGACAGCGCTCGCGCTGCATTTCCCTGTTGTCAGAACATTCGCTGCCGCCGAACCGTAAATCGTGCTTCCGCCGCCAATGGTGATATTGCCATTGGTGCCGACGTTGCCGCCGCTGTTCTGTTTCGACGAAGAGTAAGCGCCCAGTGAGGAATTGAAGCTGTTGATACTACTGCCCCCGCTTACCGTAATCGCGCCGCAGCCATTCGAATTCGAGAAGACCGCGTCAGTGAAGACCGAAGTTCCTGCAATGGAACTCAACCCGGAACCGGTGAGCGACACGAACTGTTGCGCCCCCGTTCCGTTTTCATCGTTGTCCGTGATCTGTAATGTGGCCATCTCCACGCCGGTGTCAGACGGGGCGAAGGTCACTGTGATGGTGCAGCTGTTGCTTCCCGTGTAGGAGAGGCTCGTGGGACAGTTATTGGTTTCAGTGAAGTCTCCCATGTTGGGACCGGTGAACGTAAAGCTGCCGCTTGGGAGAGACAAGTTGGCATCACCCGCGTTGGTCAGCATGATGGTCGCGCTACTCTTCTGGCCCACGTTGATATTTCCGAACGAAAGCGATACAGGATTCAGGCTGACCACCGGCACCGGCGAGACGGACTGTGTTACTCCTGAGGTCTTGCTACCACTTTGGCTGCTTGGATAGTAGTTGCCGAATCCATCGCCGTTGGCCCCCGCATCCCCGCTATAGCTCACAGTGATGGCGTTTGCTCCCGACCCCAGGCTGCTGCTGCTGAACATGGCCTGGCTGGCGCATGGTGCGGTGCTGCATGGCAGCACCGGAGCCAGGTTTGCAGTTCCAATCGACGTGCCGTTATCAAAGAACGTGATGGTACCGGTTGGCGCCGCTCCCAGGCTTGAAGGAGAGTTGTCTACAACGGTAGCCGTGAATGTCACCTCTTGCATGTAGTTGGAGTTATTGCCCGACGACGATGAGGCAACTGTTGTCGCTGTCGTGGCAGGAGTCACGACCATGGTGCCATTGACGTAATAGAAGGAGTAGTTCGCCGCCGCCAAGGTGCCTGTCGACACCGTAATCGGATAGCTGCCGACATTGCCCAATGGGGTAGCAGTTGTGGAGAGCGCCGGTGCTCCGGTAACCGCCGTGGCGATTGAGTCATTGTTGACTAACGGGCCAAACGTATAAGTTAGCCCTGGCAGCGGAACCCCATAGACTTCGGTAAAGCTATTCGCCGCTACCGTCAGCGGAGCCGCGGCAATGTTGAACGACTGCGTTACCGACGCGGCGCTGTAGTTATTGCTTGCCGGTGCCGTCGCGGTAATCGTGCAAAGGCCGGCCCCTTTTACGCTGCCCGTCGCGTTATTGGTCGTCGAGTTCACTGTGCACGGTCCGTTTGCGGGAGCCGAGAAGTTGACGGGCAGACCAGACGGAGTTGCAGACGCGCTGACCGAGAATCCGCTGCTGCCATATTGCACGTTCGGAGCAGTCCCAAAAATGATGCTCTGCGACTGCGTGGTGGAACCCTGAGGCAGAATCATGAATGTTCCCGACACAGGACTGGCCGCGCTATAAGCGGGTGGCGTTGTCGCTGTGGTGCTGTCGCCCCCTTGCGACGCGATAACCGTGCAGCTTCCGGTACTCGACATGGTGATGGTTGCCGAGGACTGGCCTGGATTGGTCGTTGTGTTCAGTGTCGAGGTCCCAGCCGAGCAAGGCCCGCTCGTGCTGAAACTCACAAGCTGCATATTCGCTGAGCCGTTCGTCTCTGCAGTCGCGGTAACCGTGATCGTCGTAGGCTGCGTTGGACCCTGAAGCACCACCGAACTCGGCAACGGGCCGAGAACGATTGCCTGGTTCAGAGTAACGACTGCCGGAGCCGAAGGTACGCTTGTTCGCGGCGTCGTGCCGGGCGTGTCTGGCACGAGTGTCGTCGCGATCGTGTAGATGAGTTTTCCATTTGCGGGTACTGAAGGTGGATTTGTGTCGGTGAAGGTCGTTGCCGGCGCGGTCGGTGTTGTCGCTGGCGGGATTATTACGCCGCTCACGCTACCAATCACAGTTGGCCCGGCCACCACGTTGTTGCTGGAGTCAAGCACGCTGCGGGTAATGGTGTAGGTCTGGACCACGCCGAACGCCGGCGCCATCCAACTCACCTGGTAGCTGTTGCCCAAGGCCGCATAAGTGGGAGCGGCCGGCGGGTAAACCACCGAGTTCGCGGTCATGTAATCCAGCTCATTCGTAGTGGATCCGGCGCCGCCCATCGTAACAGTGCCGCCGCCACCGCTGCTGAGGCTGTAGTTTCCGGCGCCGCCCAGCGTCACGTTGCCGCCCAGGCCGGAGACGACACCCGCGCCGCCCATAGTCACATTGCCAGCGCCGCCCATCGTAATCGTGCCGCCCTGGGTCATCGTGATGACGCTGCCTGCGCCACCCATGGTGATGGTCCCTGCGCCGCCCATCGTGATGTTGCCCGCGCCGCCCATCGTGACAGTCCCTGCGCCGCCCATGGTGACGTTGCCGCCTTGGCTACCGAAGGAGACACTGCCTCCAGCGCCACCCATGGTGATGGTCCCTGCGCCGCCCATGGTCACATTGCCTGCTCCGCCCATGGTGACCGTGCCGGCGCCACCCATAGTGACCGTGCCGCCTTGTGTCGAGGTGAAGGTAATGGTCGCATTGGGGCCCAGGTTAGCGAAGTAACCCGCCGGCTCCGACACTCCGCCGATGACGGCAGGCGATCCGAGAGTGATCGGGCCGCCTGCTCCTCCCATCGTGACATTGCCCGCGCCACCCATGGTGATGGTGCCGCCTTGTGACGAGAAGGTGATGTTGCCCGCGCCGCCCATGGTGACATTGCCTGCTCCGCCCATGGTGATGGTGCCTGCGCCGCCCAGCGTGACGTTGCCCGCGCCGCCCATGGTTACCGTGCCACCCAGACCGCCGAAGGTGACGCTGCCGCCTGCTCCACCCATCGTGACGTTGCCTGCGCCGCCCATCGTGATGGTTCCTGCACCGCCCATCGTGACTGTGCCGCCGACCCCAACTGTGACCGAACTATTGGCCGCCAGAGAGAGACTGGCGCCGGTGCCGACCGTCAAGTCGCCTGCGCCGCCCATGGTCACTGTTCCCGCACCGCCCATGGTCACATTGCCCGCGCCACCCATCGTGATGGTGCCACCGTTGGCGAGTGCGACGCTGCCTGCGCCGCCCATCGTGATGTTGCCGCCGCTGGTGAGCGTGAAGCTGCCTGCGCCGCCCATGGTGATGGTTCCGGCGCCACCCAAGGTGACATTACCGGCCCCGCCCATAGTGACATTGCCTGCGCCGCCCATCGTGATGTTGCCGGCCCCGCCCATGGTTACGTTTCCGCCGGCGCCTACTAACACGCTGCCGTTATTGTTCAGCGTGATCGTGCCTCCGGTGTTGGGGATGGTAAAGGCACCACCCGCCGCGGGAATCGTCACCGTGTTACCGCCGATCGATATGCTGCCGGCAGTGTTAAACGTGACACTGGTGCTCGGGCCCAAAGGGACCGCGGGTATCGTCAGCGTTCCCCCGAGCGGCATCGTGATGGTGCCGCCGGTGTTCAACGTGACGTTGCCTCCAACGGGCAATAACAGCATTCCACTGCTTCCCGCAGTGATCATCACGTTACTGGCGTTGGAACTCAATACTGCGTTGCCTCCGGTGTTGAAGATTACTTGTCCGCCACCGGTGATGACCGCTCCGCCGCCAACCGTCACATTTCCGCCCTGGCTCAGGGACACGGATCCTGACTTGCCCACCGTAACGGTGCCGCCTGCGCCGACGTTCACGCTGCTACCCGAGGCAACGTTCACCGGTGCCGAGGAGTTGCCGAACGCGAGAACGCTCGAGAGCGATGCGAACTCTCCGCCGGTCGCGCCCACCTGGCGCAGATCGACGTTGGCAACGTCGTTGTATCCAACCAGGCCGGGCAATCCCGTTGACCCCGGCTGCTGGCCATCGTAAGTGATGTTCTGATTGGCCATCCACGCCGGATTGACGGGCGCGATAGAGTAACCCGGCACAAAATATTCTTCCGACTCACCTGTATTCAGCGGAGTGCCGTCACAGTGCGTTGCAGATGGGCTCTCCGACCCAATCTGAGTTGTCTGATACCACGACGAGGTGGAATACGTTGCCGGAACGCTGTTGATGTCCACAAGGTTCGTGACTCCACCCAAGCCTGTTTCGGTCAGGGTTTCCAGCGTCTGGTTGGAGTAGGCAACTGCTCCATTCGGACCGACACCAACGAGCTGGAAGAGATAGTTCATCGAGCTCAGATAATTCGGCTTGCAATTGATGTCGAAGGTGGGAATATAGCTGCCGGTTGCGCCCTGGTAATAAATCCCGCCGTGGCTCAAGCCGATCGTATGGCCGATCTCGTGGAACAAAGTGCCGGCTATGACGTTGGCGCGGGTGCCCATGTTCTGAGCTGCGGTAGACAGATCCTCCCAGATACCCAGGCTCACGGCCGAATCCTGGCCGCCAAGGTCGGAGTAGCCGGAGATGCTCGTAACAGTGCCGGAGGTCAGGCCGATATCCGGTTCCAGTGGGTTGTTGTTGCTAAAGCTCCACGTCGCAACGTTGGGAGTCGTGAGAATGATCGTCTGCCCGTCAGGACACGACACAGTGTTGTACACGCCGTTGATGGATGGCTGACTCAGGATGCCGGACAGCGTGAAACGGGTTGGGCAGTAGTTGATTCCGCCCGGAGCGCCGCGGCTGGTGGTGGTGATGGTCGTCTCGCCGGTCGAAGGACTGTTTGTGGCGATGGAAACCAACGACCCAAAGCGCGAACTCCACGCAGGGATCGCCAGTGAATGCCCGAATAGAACGTAGTGGTAGCTATCCTTCTGCCCATACGGGAAGCGGGCAGTGCAATCGCCGCCTGCGGCGCAGGAAGTATAGTTGCGCGGCCACACCTTCGAGAATTCGAGGCTGTTCTTCCAGCCGATGACTCCCGGCTGACCGGGGAACGAGCACAGCGGCTGCCCAGCGGTATCCGTGCATTCGGTTTCTTGCACGGCATTGCCTAGTTCGAGATGAAGCGTGATTCCCGACTGTTTGAATGCCTGCGTAACCATGGCCAGCGGGTCGTTCCCTTCTGCATCAGGCACCGGCAACAGATTTTCCCCACTAGCGCAAGAATCGCCCGAAACGTTGCCGCACATGTAATCGAGCTGGACAAAGAGGTCCTTCTCGCCATGCATGGCGCCTGGCAACGCGACCCACGATTGAGTCTTCGCATCGTAGTAACCCGGCTCTCCTGCGAAGAAATCGGGCGCCGCAGGACCGTTCTTCCATGCATCGAGAATGCCGTCGTTGTCGCTGTTGTTGACCGGCGTCGAGAAAATCACTGCAGCATAAGCGTTGTTGGAGTTGAGGTTGACCGAGTAGCTGTTCGCGTGTGCTCCGAGCGCCACGGAACTCGGGGTGCTGTTCCACGTCCCGCCGGAGTTGTAGAGAACCGCGACCTCGGCGTTGGCTCCAGTCGCGTCATAGAATCCGGACACGTTCTGCATTGTCCCCGAGGTAGGGATGGACGCGCCGTCATAAATCACCACCGATTTCAGTGGGTAGCTCGGATGTGGCCCCGAAGTTACGGTTGGGGGAACCAGGACGCGATAGATGACCACCAGGCTGGCGCCCTCGTTCCGCGGGAATCCGCTTGCGCCGGCATCGGGCAGTGTGATGGAGAACGGGCCCGAACCGAGCCGCTCCCCATTGAAATTAATCGGCGCTGTTGGTGATTGGAAGAAGTTGTTCACATCGGCACGGTAGATGCGCAGCGTCCCGCTGAGCGCGCCGTCTGTATAGGGCGCGTCGACTCCAACCTGCTGCCCGGAAATCGCATAACCGAGGAACGTTCCAGCGTTGCCCGAAGGCGTCGCGGTGTTTTCGAGAGTCTCCCAGTAGAGAAAACCATCAACGATGTCAGCCCCGTCTGGAACACCTTGGACCCCGCCGGTAGTGCTGTCGGGAATGGTGATGGTTCCGCTGGCGATACCCGTAACGGAGCTGCCCATTCCGCGCAGACTCGTCCCTGCGGTGGCAAAGTCACCGGTGACGAAGTAGTTGTTTTCGAATGTAAGTGGAGTCGCCGCGGGCGCCGGTGCCTGGCCGGTCGAAATGAGAAGGTTGATTCCTGTTCCCAGATTGACCTGCGATCCCGCCGCCGGATTCTCGCCGGCCACAGTGCCGCTGGGCTCGCTGCTGCTGTACGCGCTGCTCACATTCGCCAATTTCAAGCCTGCTGCAGCGAGGGCCTCTGCCGCCTGCGCTTCCGGCAATCCGAGAACGTTGGGCACCACAGTCCCGGTGGCTCCGTTCACGCTGCCGATGCCATTCAGGTCAACGGCCTGCACTGATACAGCACCAGTAAGGTTCAACGTGTTGTCGCTGAAAATCGCTGAATCGCTAATGATGCCGGGAGTCTGCGGAGTGAAGGAGAAGCTTTCGTTGCAAAGCTTACCGGGCATGACGGTGACGGTCGTCGTAGGAACTGTGCTGCAGGTCGAGCCTGACGGGATTTGGCTGAAGCTCGAAGTTGTCGTCGCGCTCACGCCATAAATCGACAGATTCTGGTTGCCAATGTTCTGAACGGAAACGGACTTCGGACTGTCTGTGCTCGCGACTTGAATGTTTGAAGTGGCAAAGCCCAATGCTGGGGGTAGGGATCGAGCGACTTCGAAAACCTGGTTCGTCGTAAGGTTGTCGAAGAAAACATTGCCACCTGCATCCAACTTGACGGCAACTGTATCGACGTTGCTGACCAACACGATCTGACAAGAGCTGCTGGTGCAACCGAAGGGAACTTCAACGATTTGACCGAGCCCCTGGTCAGCGACGAAGACGTCACCGGCTGCATCCACTGCGACGTCATCCGGCTCACTCCATCCAGTTCCAATTTGTTTCACGCAACTATTCGTCGTGCATCCGGGCGGGACCTCTGCCACAGTTTTCAGGCCAAAATCAGCGATGAAAAGATCGCCCGCGGAGTCAGTGGTCAGATCAACCGGATCTGAACAGCCCGGGGCATTGCCGCATCCCGTCGGGTTGTACACGATGATCTGCGGACCTCCGTTGGCAGGCACCTCTGCTACCTTACCGTCAAGGAAGTCGCCGATGAATAGATTGCCGGCTGGATCGACGGCGACTCCCAGCTCACTTTGCAAGCCGAGCGGGTTGGGCATGGATATTTGACAGGAGGCATTCGTGCAGCCGGCGGGGATCTCGGTGACCACACCTGTGTTGTCCGCGATGAAGAGATCGCCCGCACCGTCTTCCGCCAAACCCTGCGGGAGGCTCAATCCAGAGGTGGGCACGGTCGTCACGATGCCGTTCGGTGCAATCTTCAACACTCGCTGATTCTCGCCGTCGGAGATGAACAGATTGCTCGCGGCGTCAGTCAGAAGGCCGTTCGGATAGTTCAGCGTTGTGCCTGTATTGACCTGCAGTTGCGCGGCTGGGCTGAAGGCGGATAAGGGCGCCTGGCCGACGCCGTAGATCGGCGCAGAGGCAACCAGGCCGCCCGTTGCGTTATAGAGTTCTACAGCACCAGTGCGCAGTCCGACCGCGATTGGCGCAAACTGCACGTTCACAGTGCAGGCGGTCCCGCCCGTGATAGTACCCGTACAAGTGCCGCCGCTGGCCTGCGTGAAGTCAAGGCCCGTTGCCCCTTGCGTCACCACCTGGATCGCGCCAATGGTCGTGGTCGTGGGGACATTGATGGTCACGGGAATGCCCGTGTTGCACGGCGCCGGAGTGTTTGTTCCGGGCTGGCACACGTTGATGTTGCCGAAGTTCTGCTGATCAAAACTCGCCGTGACATTCTCGACCCCGGTAATGGAGACCTGGCAGGTCGAGGCGAGCCCTGTGCAAGCGCCACCCCATCCCAGGAAGATCGATCCCGCAGCTGCATTCGCAGTCAGAGTTACCGTTGATCCGCTCGAATAGCTCGAGGAACACGTTCCCGTGACGCTTCCGTTCGCGCCTTGGCAGCTGATTACGCTCGTATTGTCTGTCACTGTGCCGGTGCCCGAGCCTATCGGCGATACGGTCAGCGAGTAGTTGATGCCCGTTCCCGAACCTGTTACCTGGAGCGGAATGGTTTGCGCTGCCGGATTGCCATTCAGAGAGTTGTCGCTTATGGGAACCGTGCCGGTGATTGCACCGGCTCCCAGCGGCGAGGCATAAACCCCTAGGACGCATGTTGCGCCCGAAGTCAACGAAATCCCGTCGATGCTGGTGCAAGTTGAGTTGATCTTGTCGACGACAAAGTTCGCGTTCGAGGGCGTCCCAACCGTGCCTGTCAGCGTGCCAGTGCCGATGTTTTGAATCGAAGGTCCGATATCCGAACTTCGGCCGTTCACAGCCACCGTACCGAAGTTCAATGTAGCCGCCTGCGACATCGCGACCTTCACCACCCGGCCGTTTTGGTGATCGGCAATGAACAGATTGCCCAGCCCATCGACGGCTACGCCAGCAGGAACACTCAGACCGGTGGTGAACACCGTGCCCTGCGCGCCACCCGCTGTCATCTCAACAACCTGGTTGTTGTTCTGGGTTGAAATGAAAATGTCGCCCGCTGCATCCACAGCCACGCCATTGGGGCCCTCGGTGGTGGTGAGCACAGTGCTCTGGACGCCGCCGGGTGTCACTTTGACGACGCGCTGATTGCCGGAATCCACGAAGAAGACGTCGCCCGCCGCGTCCACGGCCGGATAGTAGGGACCACTGATTCCGCTGGTGGGGACGGTGGTCTGGACACCGCCGGGGGTAACCTCTACCACCTGGCTGTTGTTTTCATTTGTGATGAAGACATCGCCGGCTCCATCCACTGCCACGCCGCTCGGGTGAGCCATTCCGGTTCCCACCGTGGTCTGGGCGCCGCTGGGCGTCACTTTCAGTACGCGGTTGTTGAGAAAATCCGCGATGAAGACATTGCCGGCTCCATCGACCGCCACATCGTAAGGTTGACTGAGTCCGCTGGCGATCGTGGTCTGGCTGCCGCCGGGGGTGACCTTTACCACGTTGTTGGCATTTTCATCTGAGATGAAGATGTTGCCGGCTGCATCGACCGCGACGCCAGATGGGGCCTGGAGTCCCGAAGGCTGCACAACAGATTGCGTTGCGGGGTTGAACCCAACCACCGCCGCATTACCAACGCCATTGACCAGCGCTACCGGGCCACCGGCATAGGGCTCAACTGCGCCCATGCGCAGTCCGGAAGCCGTCGGGGCGAAGGTCACGTTCACCAGGCAGGTGTTCCCTGCGGAGATGGTGCCGGTGCAGGTGCTGCCGCTCGACAGTGTGAAGTCGAGGTTGGGCGCACCTTGCGTAAGGACCTGGGTCGAACCGAAGGTCGTTTCTGCCGAAGCGTAGTAGCTCAGCGAGTAAGTAGCGCTGCACGGCGCGGGTGTGCTCTGACCGGACTGACAAACATTGATGTTGCCGAACGGTCCGAATTCAAGCACCCGATTGTTCGATTTGTCGGCCACATAGAGGTTGCCGGTGCTGTCCAAAACTACCGCCGCGGGATTGGACAAGCTGTTGGCGTCTGTATTTGCGCTGTTGCTGGTGAAGCTGCCGTGCTGCCCGTAGACTCGCGCAGCGGTGGTGCTTCCTGCGGGATAGAACAGCACCCGGCTGTTAAAGTAGTCGGCTACATAAAGGTTGCCACCGCTGTCGAGCGCGACCCCCTGTGGGCCGTATAAGCTGTTGGCGCTAACACCGCCGTTGTTATGGGTATTGGTAGCGAAGCTACCGTTCTGCCCATAGACCCGCGTTGCAGTTGTGCTGCCGACGGGATAGAACAGCACGCGACTGTTTTGGTCGTCTGCGACGTAGAGATCGCCGCTGCTATCGAGGGTGATAGCAAACGGTTGATTCATGCTGGTCGCGCTGACCCCGCCGTTGTTAGGCGTGTTGGTGGTGAAGCTGCCGTTCTGCCCGTAGACACGCGTCGCCGCCGTGCTGCCGACGGGATAGAACAGTATGCGGCTGTTCCCCGTGTCGGCCACGTAGAGGTCGCCGCTGCTGTCAAGCGCGACCGCCTGTGGGCCGTTTAAACTGCTCGCGCTGACCCCGCCGTTGTTAGCGGTGTTGGTGGTGAAGCTGCCGTTCTGCCCGTAGACACGCGTGGCCGTGGTACTGCCGGCGGGATAGAAGAGCACCCGACTGTTATTCCAGTCGGCGATATAGAGATCACCGCTGCTGTCGAGGGCCAGCCCATAGGGATTATTCAAGCTGTTGGCGCTGACCGCGGGCGCGCTCCCGTTGGTGAAACTGCCGTTTTGCCCGTAGACCCGCGTGGCGGTGGTGCTGCCGCTGGGATAGTAAAGAACCCGGCTATTCTGTAAGTCGGCAACGTAGAGATTGCCGCCTCCGTCCACAGCGAGATTCTCTGGCTGATACAAGCTATTGGCGCTGATCCCGCCGTTGTTTCCGTTAGGAGTGGTAAAGCTGCCTCCCTGGCCGTAGACACCCCCCGCCGTGATGGTTGCGAGCAAATTAGCCTGAGCAGATCCGGGCGCGACAAAGCTCGCACTAACGCTCTGTGCCGAGTTCACGGTCACGTTGCAGGTCGCGCTCGCCCCGAAACTTGCGCAAGCGCCGCCCCAGCCGGCGAAGGTTGAACTTCCTGAGGCAGTCGCCGTCAGTGTCACTCCGGTGCCGCTCGGATAACTTCCTGCACACGACCCGCTGATAACTCCGCTGGTCTCGGTACACGTGATTTGCGATTGATCGGTTACGGTCCCACTGCCTGTGCCCACGTCCGTCACTGAAAGCGTGTAAGTCGGCGCAGCGAAAACTACAGTCACATTCGTCGCCGCGCTCATGGTCACAGTGCACGTAGGATTCGTACTGAAATTCGCGCAGGCACCGCCCCAGCCCTCGAACGTGGATCCGTTCGCCGTCGCCGTCAAGGTCACAAGTTGCCCGTCAGAATAGCTCTCCGTGCATGTCCCCGAGGTGATTCCATTCGTGATGGTGCAGTTCAGGGCCTCGGCACCGTCAGTGACCGCACCGCTGCCTGAACCCTGCGCCGACACCGTCAGCGTGAATGGAATCGACGAGGGCGTAACCGAGCCGGAGAGTGCGATCGACTGTTTCCCGCTATTGAAAACAGCATTGTCAGTAAATTGAGCTGCGCCGTTGTCCTGCAGATTTCCACTGTCTGGCTGGAAGTCGATGCTGAGGTTGCAGGGCGCTCCCGGTGCCAGCAAGAAGGTGCTAGTGCAATCGGCAGGTGTGCCCGAGCCGGCAACCTGACGGTAGTCTGTTGTATCGGTTAAAGCCAGACCTGGCGCGGCTGCGTCGAGCGGCTCGTTGCCGATGTTCTGGAACAGGATGGATTTCGGACTGTCAGTGCTGATGCTGCCCTCGTTCGTCTGGGCAAAAGTGAGGGATGCATTTTGCTGCAAAATCGCTTCGACCTGTTGATTGCCATGGTCGGCGATGTATACATTGCCCTGGCCGTCGACCGTCGCGTCGTAGGGCTGGAAATTGCTGCCCATCGAGGTCGTGTTGGCGATGGTGATCGCGCAAGTATTGATGGTGCAGCCGGCGGGAAATTGCAGGACCTCGCGCAAATTGCTGTCCGCCACATAGAGATCTCCAGCGGCATCCAGGGTCACACTTTGCGGGGCAGACCATCCGCTGCCAATGTGCACGTAACAACCGGAGTTGGCGCAGCCCGCAGGGACCTCCGCGACTGCCGAGCCGATAGCGTCGGCGACATAGAGATCGCCCGCCGCATCCACCGCCGTACCAATCGGCGTGGACCCGGTGTACACAACGGTCTGGGAGCCACCGTTGGCTGGAACTTCGACGACCTCACCTTGGTTATAAGCGCTGACGAAAACATCGCCGTACTGATCGACCGATACTCCGAATTGGCCCGTCAGGCCATTCGGGTTAGCGATCGTTTTCTGGCAACTGCTGCTGGTGCATCCGTAGGGAACCTCGAGGACATCGGGACCGCCGGTGTCGGCGATGAAAAGATCGCCCGCTCCATCCAACGCCAGATCCTGAGGATCCGTAACCTGTGGAGATTGGACTACGGTCACAAGCTGGTTGCTCGCATTCAGTTCCACCACCTTGTGGCCCTCATAGTCGGAAACGAAAACATCGTCCGCCGCATCCACCACGACGCCCTTCGGCCCGGTCAACGACCCGAAGTTTGACAACACAGTCGCCGAGAGCGGGGCAGCGGCAGCCACCGCTCCCTGGCCAATTCCGTAGATGGGCGCAGTGACCAGCAGATTTCCAGAGCCGTCAAGGAGTTCCACCGCACCCAGGCGCAGTCCAGGCGCTACCGGGGTAAAGGTGACCAGCACAGTGCAGGAACTGCCTGCGCTCCACGTGTTGCCGCCGCAATTGGTACCCGCAGTATTGGCAACGTTGAAGTCGAGGTTGCTCTGACCTTGAGTGACGACCTTGACGGAACCCACGGTTGTGCTGGTGGCGGAGAATCCGAAATTCAAGGCCATTGTGGAATTGCAAGGCGGCTGCGTCGGTCCTCCAGAGGGGCAAACATTGATATTGCCGAAGTTATCGGGAAGACCGAATGTCCATGTGTCGTCGTAAACTGTGCTCGATTGTCCCGAGAACAAGAGCATCTGATTCTGCGCCGCATCGTACGCGATGGCGTTTGGCGCATAGCGGCCGGCCGGCGGAGTGGTGGGGGAATTGAGCTGGGTCCAGGTGCTTCCGTTCCAGGCCCAGGTGTCATTCAGAAAACCGCTGCTGCCTTGACCGCCCCACATGACCACTTCACCCAGGACAGCATCGTAGGCCATGCCCTGGTCAGCGCGTCCGGGAGGGGCGCTCGCTGGGAACTGCTGGGTCCAGTTCGTCCCGTCCCATGTCCACGTATCGTTGAGGCTGCCGTCTCCTCCGAACAGGACAACGTTGCCTGTCGCTGGATCATAGACCATCGAGTAGTCGCTTCGGGCGGAGGGGCTGCTCCCAGGGTTTTGCTTGGTCCAGTTCGTCCCGTCCCAGGTCCATGTGTCACCGATATCGCCCCCACTGCTGCTCCCTCCGAACAGAACGACATTGCTCGTCGCCGGGTCGTAGACCATGACGGCAGCATCGCGCGCCGATGGGCTCGTTCCCGGATTGGCCTGAGTCCAGTTGGTCCCGTCCCACAGCCACGTGTCGGCGAAGCGATTGGTGGAGAAGCTTGTTCCCCCGAACATCACTACCTGGCCGTGCGCGGCGTCGTAAGCCATGGCGTGAGCGCCACGTGCGTCCGGACTGTTGGTCGGATTCGCCTGGGTCCAGTTCGTCCCGTTCCATAGCCATGTGTCGTTCAGGTAATAGGGTGAGTTCTGGCCGAATCCTCCAAACAGGACGACTTGCTGGTGCCCTGCGTCATAGGTCATCGCGTGGATATAGCGCTCGGGCGGGTTGGTCGAGGGAGAGAGCTGGTTCCACTGTGGCAAGAAGGTCTGCGCATTCGCAGAATTGCACAAACTGCCCAAGAGCAGGAGCACAGCCGCAGAAATAAAGCCGCCTGTGCAGCTGGCCAAGAGGCGCCGGAGCGTTCGGATGACCGTTTCAGCATTCTTTTCGCTTTGAGTCTGAGAAGAAATCAGGTCTGAGACAGAGGCCAAGCCGGCGCGCACAGAGGTCATAAATCCAGGTCTCCTGGGATCGGGTTTGCCTACAACAACAGCGTTTGGCGCTCTAATACTGGATCTGAAGTGCGAAAAGAGTTTAGTAAGTGGAGCACGTTCTGGGAGAGGAGACCAACGACATCGCACTGGCACAGTGCTTCTGGATATCGGTGAGGCCCAAAGTCAAATCGCCATTGGGGGAATGGCTTGATCCTGCGGCTTTTTGGGCAGCAAGCGGACCACAAATTGGCTGCATGCAGGAAAGAAGCCTCTCCGGGTCGGTAATTCACAATGCGCAATTGCGGCGGGGGTTGTCAAGGCATCTGGCGGTCAATAAACCGAAATTGGTTCTACTTGAAGTTGGGAATCAAATCTAGGACAAAATCTTGCCTCGTCAGGGGCGAAAATCCGAAAGGGCCGGTCAATTTCTTGAAAGGGAACGTGGCATCAGTGGATGCTTTATTTGCGGGCGGCCTGCAAGGCTCGGCGTCGAATGGCGCGTGCCCCGGCGCACCGGTCCCGTTCGATCTTTTGCATTTAACCGTCGCGCATTGCGGATCGCACGGAATAGAATCTGCACAATGCCCGCACAGGTTACAACGCCGATTCTGCAGTACGGCGATTCCGACGGTGAACACACCTTTGAGATTCGCGGGGAATCCACGAGTATTGGCCGCTCTCCCGACCAGGATCTCGTCCTCAAAGAGACATTTGCCTCGCGCCGGCACGCTACGATTACCAGGCGAAACGGCGGCTTCGAACTAATCGACCAGAACAGCTCCCATGGAACCTACCTTAACGGGAAACGCATTAATCAGGCCAAACTGCGCTCTGGCGACACTCTCCAGTTCGGCTCGATTGAAGGCGCTGCATTCCGTTTCAGGCTTCCCGAGACTGAGAGCATGTCGGGAATCCGGGCAAACGAATTGCTGAGCGCGTTCTCAGAACTGGAACCCATAACCGGGAACGTTCCGCGTCCGGCGCGCGAGCTCGAAAGGTTGAGTTTCCTGCTCAATGCCGCCCGGCAACTCAATTCCGGCGGAGCGATCACCGAGATCTTTCACGCGCTGCTCAAGCTCTCGATGCAGCTCACCGGAACCGAGCGCGGTTTCGTCTTCCTATTGAAAGACGAGCAGTTTCACCTCGCCTTGGGGCTCCGCTCAGACGGGACCCTGATCGAGGAGGATTCTTCCGTATCGCGTCGTGCGATGCAAAAGGCGGCTGAGAGCGAGTCTAAGTTTTACCTCAGCGACACTCTGCGCGACGAGAGCGCCTCGCATTGGGCGAGCGTGATGGCCAACTCGATTCGCAGCATTTTCTGTATTCCCCTACGCAAGCCGATTTCGCTGACTGAGCCCAACCGACTGCTTGGGGTCTTGTATCTTGATGCGCAGATCGGCGTGAAGAGCCTTAGTGACATCGATCATCAATTATTGGATAACCTCGCGACTGAGGCTTCGACGCTCCTCCACAACGCGCTTCTCGCTGATACTGAATTAAAAGCCCGCCAAGCCGAGAAGGAACTCGCGGTTGCCGCATCCATCCATTCCGGGCTGATGTCAATCACGTTGCCCCGGCTCGAATACGCGGAATTCGTTGCTCGCACCATCCCTTGTCACGCCATCGGCGGAGACTTTTACGATGTGATAGCTCTGCCTGACTGTGTCTGCGTCGCAATCGCTGATGTGTCGGACAAAGGTGTTCCTGCCTCGATCGTCGCGGCGACTTTGCAGGGCATCATCCACGCGCTCATGCTCACGGGCCAGTCTCTGCCCGAAACAGCAGATCTCATTAATCACTTTCTCTGCGCTCGGCAGGTGGGGAAATACGCCACGATGGTCTTGCTCAAGATATTCCCTAGCGGATGCGTGGAGTTTGTGAACTGCGGACACGTTCCGCCGCTGCTCATCAGCCCCGATGGCAAGGTAACCGAGCTCGAAGCGGCAAACCTAATTGTAGGCATCATCGAAGACGCAACTTACTCTGCTTCGCAAATTACGCTACAGCCGGGCGACCGCATTTTGCTGGCCACCGATGGGATCACTGAGATTGAGGATAGAACGGGCGAACTGATCAGTGTGGATGGACTCATTGCACTAGCACACCTGCCAACCATCGACGCGATACTGGATGAACTTCATAAAATCGAGGCGAGCCCCGAAGCGCGGGATGATTGGACTCTCCTCGATATCCGGTATACCGGCAAGTAGATTTTTTAAACTTAGCATGACTGAAGCGCACGGTCTCAGTTCAGCGTGGTTCGCCTTCGGTTTGAGCGCTGTTTGTGCGGTAGTGATCCGGCCCCTGTAAACCCGAGTCCGCCGACTGTGCCTCTCCCGTTGTCGCGATGCGGGCTAATGCGAGGACGCGACCCAAAAGAATCGCTCTAATATATTCGATTATTTAGATTTACCTTGAAACCAGGAAGTCGGCATTTTGCTGGCGGAGAGAGTGGGATTCGAACCCACGTTAGAGTTTCCCCTAAACACGCTTTCCAAGCGTGCGCCTTCAACCACTCGGCCATCTCTCCAAGGTAGTCGTTCTTCTTGAATTTAACATATGTCACGGGTCAAATCCGGCTCCCGAATCCCTCGAAGTAACGCAGGGTTTCCTCAGGTGAAATCGTTTACTTCCGGAGGCACACTCATTTATATTTCCGCTTTGCTCGCGACCGTATGAATGAAGCGAGCCTATGCAAAACCAAAGATGCCTACGTGTCGATCAAGTCGGCCGGTTCTACGGGGTGGCGATTTACAAAGACTTCTGTCGTGAACACCCGATCTGGTTTTGCTGAGAAAAGAGGAACTTCGATGTCCGGTATTTCCAGGCGTGATTTGCTGCTCTCCGGTTTGGGACTTTCCGCTTCAGCATTGGCAACGCGATATGCATGGTCGCGCACCGCGGCATTAATGCGAGATCTCTCGGAGTCCTCTTCTGCGGAAGCGCTGGCCGCAATCGCGCCACGCGAGCACCTGCTTTTTGATTTCGGCTGGAAGTTTATCTTTGGCAACGGGGTCGACCCGTCGAAAGACCTTGGATTCGGCTATGGGCAGGGTGACTTCGCCAAGACCGGCGAGTTCGAATTCGCCAAGGCGAAGTTTGACGATTCCAATTGGCGCACCTTGAATCTGCCGCACGACTGGGCTGTGGAATTGCCCTTCGTGAATGACAAGGAGCAGGCTTCGCACGGATTCAAGCCGCTTGGCCGCCGCTATCCAGAGACCAGTGTGGGCTGGTATCGGCGCACATTCGACATCCCGGAAAGCGACAAGGGCCGTCGCATCTGGGTGGAGTTTGACGGAGTCTTTCGCGACATTATCGTCTTCGTGAATGGTTGCTTCATCGGCCGCAACGACAATGGCTACGCTCCTTTCCGATTCGATCTTACTGACTTCCTCGCTTACGGCAAGAAGAATTACATTGTCGCGCGCGTCGATGCGAGCTTCGGCGATGGTTGGTTCTATGAGGGAGCCGGTATCTATCGCCACGTCTGGCTGACAAAGACCGATGCCTTGCATTTGGGTAAGTGGGAAAGCTATGTCCGCTCGGAGTTGAACGGCAACTCGGCAAACCTGACGCTGGCCACGGTTGTTCAGAAGGAAGATGGTGAGGCCGAAACGGCGGAGGTGAAGTGGCAGATTCTGGATGCGACGGGGAAGACAGTTGCGACGGCGGAAGCTCCTCCACAATCCGTGCCGGTTGACGGCTCTGTGACTTTCCATGCAACGGCGAAGTTGTCGAACCCGGCTCTTTGGTCGGTTGATACACCAAATCTCTATGAGGCGATTGTGACCGTGGAAGCGGCGGGCAGGACGCGCGATGCGGAGCGCGTGAGCTTCGGTGTGCGCAGGGCGCAGTTCACCGCTGACAAAGGTTTCTTGCTCAACGGCAAGTCAATCAAAATCCAGGGCACGTGCAATCACCAGGATCATGCGGGTGTGGGCGCTGCGCTTCCTGACGCAATGCAGTGGTTCCGGCTGGCGGTGCTGCGCGAGATGGGTGGCAACGCGGTGCGCACCTCGCACAACATGCCCACACCGGAGTGGGTTGAGGCCTGCGATCGCATGGGCATGATGATGATGTG
>Ga0335072_10003970_pt1 | contig 22134 bp, 21 predicted proteins | sample Lox_Sample_21_FD_206725 | JGI IMG/M metagenome (GOLD analysis project Ga0335072, IMG submission 206725) | Soil microbial communities from Loxahatchee National Wildlife Refuge, Florida, United States - Lox_Sample_2.1 | ecosystem: Environmental > Terrestrial > Soil > Wetlands | place: USA...
GTTGATGAAGCTGAAGTGGGGGCCGGGCGAAGGGCGGAAACGACGAGTATTGTGTCAGTGGCCCAGGACGGGCAGGACTAGGTGAAGGAAGGGTTGTGTGTGTGCGTATATGAATTTTCTGATTAGAACTGGAACTTGGCCAAGCGGTGGTTGGAGAGGACCGCTGTGCTTCTTAGGACCTTTTACTCTCAAATATAGACAACCCTATTTTGGGGGGAGCAACGATTTCTTGGGGACAACGACACCTCTGTGTTTTCACAAAAGCTCAGTCTCGAGAGATACGTGAAGACGACGCTGAGCCGACATTAAAGGAAGATTGGCAAGTGGTAAGTTTCTGAGGGAGCTACATTGGCCCTGCCCCACTCACTCGCCGGTCGAAACCATGAAAAGAAGAATTGTGTGGTGCAAAAGACATAAAATTTCGTGCCCGTGTACAATAGGCTTAACCGCGCCACAGATTGGGTTCCATCTAACACCCTTTTGACAGTAATTTCAGGCAGGAGCGACATTTGCCAACCCTTGTTAATTCATCCCGATGCTGATCAACGTACTTCCAAAACTATTCCCCTTTTCCAAAATCGAAAATGCCGAGAACGCCGTTGGCTGAGTCGCCATGCCAATTGCGTATAACGCCCATCAATTTCATGTACCCATTTTCATTCGATATCGTCATTTTTTGGTTCCTGATCTCATAATATCTCAACATTCACCGGTCGGGTGATGCCGGCGCCGCCGGTGCAGCGGCAACAGTTGCTGAAGCACCACCAAGTGGTAACCAATCCCTGGGAGCGTCCATGCTTCGATTGACGCGTCCGCCAGGCGTGAGCGGGACATCAACTCGTCCCCGACCGCCTTGGTCGTCTTCATCGCCCATTTCGTCGGCAAGACGGGCGAAATAGTCTGCTAGTGCGCTCTGTGAATTTCCACTCACAATGTTTTCGTAATTTGGCGGAGGCGTTACCAAAGGTGGTGGCGAGTCATCTTCGTCAAATGCAGGTGGGTTAAATGACGGAGCCCGTAATAGATGCATAGGCCTGGGAGGTCCTTGGTTCGGATCATCAGGTCTATCGACTCCGGAGTTTGTATCGTGCACATGTGCTTGAGTCGGCAATGTGAGACCACCAGAGTTGCTTGTCCAGCTTCGAGTGGGTGGGTGAGGAGCTGTTTCAGTGTCGACGCTTGCAGTTGACCCGTTATCCTGCCTTAAATTGCTAAGCGAAATATGATTACCAGGCGGCGTGTTTCTTCTTCGCAGCGCGGCGCCGGGACATCCGCATTCATATTCATCAGCGGTCGAATTGCCTGCACCACCAGATGAATACGCTGGAAGAGATGTGTTGGCCTGTGTAGCGCGGCAGGATAGAATGTTAAAGGGTGAATCGATGGATATCTCAAAATGTCGTCGTTTAGCTGGATCGGCCTCGTCAGGCCGCGATAATCTCATCACAATCTAGATTCGTCAGCAGGTTCTCTCCAGGGCAACAGGGATCTCGACTGACCTTAATCCAGTGGTTGACCTGGATGTTCTGGTAGGTGGTATCAAAATGTAGCCGCTCACTCTTCAACTTATCCTTCATCATATGACAGCTTGGCAATTGTACATTGAATTCCATTTCGGTTGGTCCAATCACCCCAGAGTCGTTGTCCAGATTTCCCAGAAGATTGGTCTGATCCCGAGGTACATCTTCATTTCCTGCTGCTGCTGCAGCTCTATGGTCGTAGGGTATGCCACCTCCAGCAGTAATTCGCATTGAGCTGCCTGGGTACGAGCTCACACTGTGTCCATCGGCACGCTTCTCGAATAACTGGACCTTCCTTGTAGGCTCAAGTCGGTGCACTCTCTTGTTGTTTGTGAAATACTGAATGTTTTCGGTCACGAAAACCTTTATTCGATGACATTGAACCTTGGCAAGTGGCGTCAACTTGAACGCAATTGGAACTTGTGATCCCAATGGGAAAGATTTGCCTGATATGACTATATCGTAATGGAGTTGGTCTTCCCAATTACGAGAAATTGCGATTGGCTCGGTCTGCTCCAGCGAGCCTTCTGTTGGTGCACGGATCATGGTAAGCTCCTTCGTCCCTACCAGGTTTGCTCGGAAAGCACCAGACCGTTCCACAAGCGCTTCCAGTTCATATTTGACATTCCCTAGGTCAACCGAGATCGACTCCGGCAACCTCGAATCCAGTGGCAGCTCGAAGTTATAGACATAGTCGCCCGGATGGAAGACTTTGAATCCCTTTTGGGCAACCGTGGGACCGCCTGTCATAGAATCGCCCTTTCCGAAGCTCCGGGTCTGGTTGTTTTGCAATGACAGTCGCTTTACATCTCGTGCGGTTGGAGGTGTGGGGGATGCCGACCTTTGGAATATGTCAAAAGACGATCCAGTAACGCCAATCTCCTTGGTGGCAACGGATGGTCCTTTTTGCAAGTATAGAATATCTGCACCGTAGCTGTGCTCAGCTTGAGGCATTTGCGCATTGAAGAAGGTCCAGGTATGGTTCATGATGGTTGTCGTGTCCCGGAACTCAGCTCTCTTTGGTGGAATGCCTGCAAAATGATCAGAAGAAAGACTCATAATACCTTTCAAATGTCTCACCCTCGGGCCAATCCGTCTCCGATCTGCCTCGGAAATTCAAGGACACTGTCTTGATTTTGGCCGCCTTCGACACTCTCAAAAGCATGCTTCCTCTCAACATTGTGGTACTCCGGCTGGACGTATCATTTGGATCAAAACCTTGCAGGTAGAGGACTGGTTCTGCCAAGGAAATCGAGATTGCTACACCATTTCCAGACACGATAGGCTTCTCATTGGCAAGACTGGTGATGCTGATGTTTGGTTCGCCTTTTACTGACGAAACCGATGCTCTTCGTACATTGTCTGCCAGATTGGGCCGCTGGACCATTCCACTGACTGGCCCTCCCACAACAGGACTGCCCCGCTCCCTTCTGATGGGTGACCGCCGCCCTGCATCGGCGAATACCATATCCCCAGCTTCCACTCCGTCAACAAAGCCTTCTCTTGGTGGGTGGAACGGGACTGGTTGTACCGGAGGTGTAGCGTTCGAGGAGAAGGTCAAGCGTAGGAATCGTTTTGCCTGTTCCCTAGATCGCGCCAGCTTTCCAGATAAGCCAGGTGTTTTCTCGGAGACAGCAGATCTGCTGACGTTGCTCTCTGCAGCAACAGAGGCTATACACAACGCGCTCGGCTGAGCTACACGGTTGGGAAAGCGCCCGCCAGGAGCACTCGCAATGCTAGCGGTGTCGTTCGGTAGGTAGTAAAGACGGCCTCGGTGCGATGGTGCTCGCAAAAAGCCTGTAGACAAAGGCACGAGTAAGCACGGATACCAATAATCTTCGTCCGCCATCTGGTTGCTGCTGTAACGCCACATTGCTCTGTTCGCTCTACGAAGAGAGATATGGTCTCTTTCAAGATTGAAGACTGAAAGGGCGTGTTTCCTCCGCAAGGTGTAACATGGCAGTCCATAGTTGAAATGTGTGGAATGCCAAACAGATGCACACTTACTGTCTGCAAGTTTGGACCACCAAAGCGGTCAAGCAAGGAGTATGCGGGCTTCCAGAATAAAATCTCGCCCTTTATTTGCAATCCTCATTCCAGTTGCCCTTCTCTTTAACAGTGTTCAACACTGACGGTTTGCCTGCAAACCGATGATGTGGAACAGTATAGCAAAAGAATGCTGCGCAGTGAAGGTCTGTACTTGTGGGAGGGTCGGACGTGTGGCCAAAGCGCAGTATGATGTTGCTCGCGATTGCTGCTATAAAGAGGACTGAAAGTCGATGAGCAATTCGGATACGCGGAAAGTAAGCTGCATAATCGACCAGCTACTTACGTTCGCTGTGGGGAGCAGAGGGCGAGTAGCACCAATTAAGAGACGGTTCCTGAGGTCAGCAAAAACTGGGATGATCAGCCGTCTGGTGACTTCAAAGACCCAACGAGGCTTTTAACGGTAAATTGTAATCGTTCTACCGTAACATACCGGAAGAAGTTGCTATGTGATGTCACTCTGTTGTGATACCTGTTTCAATAACAACCGAACGCTAATTCCATTCCCGGCAAGCCTCAATCGCCAGGGAAATCAACGGCGGTGGAATCTTAGAGGCTTAGATCTACAGGGCCACGAGTCCTCGCAGTCAAAGCCTCACCAAGTGCGGTCTTGAACAAGTAATTTTCCAGCGATTATCCGGTAGATCCCACGATTAAGTCGCCCAGTCAGTACGTCTTTCGTCGAATTTCCCGGCAACATTGTTTTCGGAAAAGCCCCAATGTTTATCCTAGGTACGATTCACACAATAGTAGACCTCCATAACCTACGACCACATCTAAGCTCCGAAGCTTTCCGATTTGGGCAGGGTATACAATTTCGACTAGCTTTCAGCCATGAACAATTTATCAACTGTGGCATTGCCCAAACGTGGATCCTGATTGCGTTTTTCTGGTCAGCTGGCGCACAGCCCCATATTCACTGATCAGTATTCAATGATTACACAATCTTGTGAGGCTGAGTGCTTCCAAATAGTCGGGATACTGAGTAGCAGAGTCATTCTCGACCCATGTTTAAACGTCAGACGGCGGAAGCACCGGAGGACAGTACCGCGTATTTGCAAAGGCCTTCATGGATAGTCGATTTCACGTGTTACCGGAGACGTCACCTCACGTGTTATCCTCCTAAGCATTCTGTCTTTACGACGCCCAGTCGAGTGAAGAGTGGGAGCACCCTTGCTGTTTGGTTCAACGTGTATGGCTCTCAAAAACAATGGGGCCTGGGGTCATGTAGATGGCACTGCTATATACCGATCTCGGAACCCTGGGACCAGTGCTCGAATTGCCCGCAGCGCGGAGAAATCTCTTCTCAATCCTCGGATTTTGATTATGGTGCTTCGCCGCGAATACTGCGTAAGATAATGGTAGCCGTGCCTCAGATTTCTTACCGATGTTAGTCATCTCACCCGAGCAGCAAAATTTTGTTCGCCTGTAGCCGTCTGAACTCTTGCCTAGACGTGTTGGGAGAAAGGCCCAAAGAGACAAACATTTCACAGAGAAATGACGTATTACAGCAAGGGCGACGCTTGGGGTTTAAGGTTATTCTAATGGCGTGACTTGGGCAAGCTGGGCGCCGCGGCGCTGCAGCTCTGCCGCTCGCCGGGCGAGCCTGCAGTCGACGCGGTAAGTGGCCGTAGCCTCGAGCAGGCAGACACGCGACTCGCGCATTGAGAGACCTGTCGCAGCATTGCCCAATGATGCATTATGACTGGCAATGGAAGAAGAGGTATGTTCAAATTCTTCTTAACTGCACTGCAAAACCTGACGCGTCGTCAGATCATATGGAGAAGCCCCTCCTGGGTGCGGTACTTTGCTGTACGGCAATCCCGCCAGAACAAAGGGTAAATACTGGACATACGACAGCAATTACACGTCTTTGTATTGATTTCTTCATGACAGACTCGATACGCCGAGATCGTCGCAGAGATGGGCGGCGAGCACAAGCTTGACCTGACCTCTGATGTCACGCATTTACTTGTAGGAGTTAGTGACGCTTTAACGGCGGTGCATCTCACCGCAAAGTACAAGTACGTGGCCGCAAATCGCGAGGATGTCCGAGTACTGCAACCTGCATGGCTAGAGGCTGTTCGTCAGTCGTGGATGACAGGGGAAAAATTCAGTCTGGACGCGCTGGATGAAAAGTACAAGCTGCCTATCTTTGCTGGACTTTCGGTCTGCTTGACAGGGTTCGATGATTGTAAGTTATGAGTTGGAAATAAGCCTGTAGCAGCTGGCTTACATGGATGCAGTGGAGTTTCGGGGTCAGCTCCAAGAACGGATCATTGCCCACGGCGGCGACTACCGCGGCGACCTTACCAAGAGTGTCACACATCTCATCGCTAATGCGCCAGAGGGCAAGAAGTACCAATACGCGGAGCAATGGCGTGTTCGTGTTGTCAGCCTATGCTGGTTTAAAGACTGCCTCGACCGTGGCATGGTGCTGGAAGAAAGCTTATACCATCCAACTATGCCAGCCGAGGAGCAAGGAAAGGGGGCCTGGAACCGGGAGGCCAAGCTTCAGGTCCAATTGGGGAAACGTGCCCGAGACGAGAAACCTCCTCAAGAAGCTCTTCGAAAGCTTCGGAGGACAGCGAGCACAAAACTTGGGAGTCAGAGCGACGATCTTTGGGGGGATATCATGGGCGGAGGCTTTGATGCACGGCCAAGTCCAGATTTACAAGCTCGACCATCAAAATCATATCCGCCAGTCAAGCCGGTCGTCCTAGAGCCGGAGTCCTTCGTAGCAGAAGATACTGAAGCAAACAAAGACAGCGGGATACTCGAGGCCACATTTCGGCGACCCGTGAATGCTCTACCTGAAGTGTACCAGGGCTATTTCTCTGACCAGGCTTTCCTCATTCACGGCTTTCCTCCGAAGAACGTGAGTTTCAGGATCCGTCGAGAACGTGTTGACTTATACTGATAGGCGCAGAAATCGAAGCTGCGAAATGTCCTCAAGGACGACGGCGCCCTTCTTGTTGACTCACTTGCTGACATGACCAAATTGCCGGATATGGTTCGCGGATCGTTTGTAATCGTCCCATATAACATGCCTGGGACGGGTATCCCTTCGGTTGAAGCGGTACATCCTACTCCTAGGGTTGTCACTGATATGTGGATTGAGCGCTGCCTGGCGTATAAGACATATCTTGACCCCGACGAGCATCCTGTAGGTAGGCCTGTGGGAAAGTTTCCAATCGATGGATTCAGAGACCTTACTATTAACTCAACCGGCTTTGAAGGCGTCGATCTCCTGCACCTCTCCAAGCTTGTAAAGCTTGCGGGCGCAACATACGATGAGACCCTCCGGCCCAGAATTTCAGTCCTTATTTGCAATAAAGCCAAAGCCAATTCGGAAAAGCAACGTTATGCTCGCTCTTGGGGGATTCCGGTCGTTTCAGACGCTTTCTTGTGGGCATGTCTTCAGAGTGGTCGATTAAAGTCTTTCGATGCCTATGGGCTGCCAGAATTTCAGCAAGGGGAGAAGGACGTTGGGAGGGTCGCCCCAGAGGAAAGAACAGAAAGACAGGTGCGAGAAAAGCCTAAGGAGAGTGAAGAGGCCAGGAAAAAGGAGTGGAGAGACAAACCCCTTGAAGGTCAGTGCGACGAGCCGACTATGCCTTCAAAGGTTGCGGTTTTGTCTAGGCAACGGAAGGATCCAGAGCAGACACAAGATAGGCCTGGTGCAGACTTTCATGAAGACCTCTCGCCATTACCTGCTCAAGGTGGTGAAGATCGCGGGAGAGAGAGACGGTCTGACAGGCAAAGTACTGAAAACGAACAGTGTTCAAGCCCCGCTGAACCTGATCCCGATCCTCATTTGGACGAAGTTCTACCACTACAAGAAATCTCCACCAACTCTCCTCCAAAGCCCGCCGCATCTTTGCCAAAGAAGAATAAGAAGCCGCTATTTCGTTCCTTCGACAGCGATGGCAGCCTACTGGGTACAGTAACAAGCCATGATGCTGCTCCGGCTGCACCCGCGCCAACTTCAACGGGAAAGACCGAATATGTACCACCACAGACGGATTCCATCAACGAAGCTATACAAGACCTGCTCAACATGACCGCCAAAGCACGAGGTTCAGCTCCCTCAACTACAGAAGGGGCTACCAAGAAAACACGACTTCTCGGCAGAGCATTGAGCAACATGTCCAATTCCTCCATACAGTCCAGAGCCAGCTCCGTAGATAGTATGAATACCGATGGCGTGGGCAGCGTCATCGGAGCTGAACTGTCCCAGTCTGGAAAGCCTCGAGGCCTTGGAAGGAGTGGCAGTTTCACTGGGAGGGCGACGGCGAAAGCTAAGCTAGTGAATGCTCCGCCAATTGACCTGGCCGATCTAAGTCTATGTCGAGACGAATTTGCAGATGCAGAGCCGACTCCACCAATGACACAACTTGGGTATGGCGAGCACGAGGATGCTGTGAAGATTAGGGAGAAGCTCGCGGAAAAACGGCGAAGTCGATCTCGCCAAGGCCAAGAGTCGGCACCGGTGATGGTGGAAGAGAAGAGGATAAAAGACGACGATGCGATCCTAGGCACCGGCTGGGGCACTGGTAGAAGGACGCGACAAAAGGAGCGGAGTCCCAAAGGTATGGCAGCATTCTGAGGCGAACGAGATATATTTGGCGACCTATGGCAAGCGTACAAAGCATGGTGTTTTAATGGGTTGCATAGCCTAGGCCATTTGCAATGCACGGAGGCCTTGTAGATAACTCGTTGAGGAAATGCTGTTCTGACCCCGACAACGAAATTCATACAACAATTTGAGCTAGTTAGAACGACCAACTGGTCACAGCTTCACTACTGTACATCGGTCAAATGAAACAGCCTTGCATTTTCACGTCTCAGACACTTGCAATTGACCAAGGCGGTGGTTTGGTAAAATCCGGCCCTAATCCGGTAATCCAAGAGCTGCATGCGGTGTCTCTTTTGAGCCTCCATCCGATAACCGGGAGATTATTTGGATCAGAATAGTTGGCGCCTGGAACAGCCCATAAATTAGAGCTTCCAGTTAGGCTTCCCAAAAAGTAGCATTCAAGGGGCTTACTGGCAACTTCTGCCAAGCAATTTGGGTTCTACCGCATCTCCGAAGCTTTTGGGCATTGTAGTTTTTTTGTACGAAAGCATTTGAAGCTTTGGTTTAGTCCCAGCCATCGCCAACAATGAGATCAAGATAGCAATTACTGTTCCCTATACCCACGGGGTCCTCTCCAGAGTTCATCGACATTCGCCCCTCATCGTCATGGCTACAGCTGCGGTCTCCATCCCGCAGCAGGTCCCTCACATGTCCATACCTCATATACCACGTGTCCGTCCTCCACGAATATTGAAGGGCACTCCAAGCCCAAACTCGCTTCCTCAACCACCTGGTCGAGCCCCGAGGAAAAAGGTCTGGGCACAAGGCCAATGGCGAAGTCCAACTTCAAATTCGGCGAAGGCAAGTCGAGATCGTCAAAGTCGACAGGTGGAGAAAGCTTTGAGACATGAGACTCATGGCCAGAATATTTACGCATATGCCAACCTCAGGACGCATCAAGTTGTCTATTCCTTGACCAGGATAATGAATGTACGTTTCTGTGTGTCCCTCCAGGCGCATTGGCGATTCAACCAAGCCTGGATCTCCTACAATGAGTGACCTCACGCTGACAATGGTGTGAACTGCTGCAGAATAACAAAATTCTCCCCCAACTCATCTATCATGGTAAGAAAACCGTCCCCGCAGCCCTTCGACGTGACCATTGGACTCCCTACTTCAGCCTGCACTTCCCATCCAACGAATATGGCGCCTCCTCCGGCCTCCTCGCCTACCACCAACTGCGCGAACTCTCGAAACAGCGTCAGTTAGCTCCGCCAGAAGACATGGTTATCACGACTCAAGAAGATATCGACCGGATAAAAGCGCGCTGGGACCCTATCGAGTTAGAGGATATGCTCAAGAACAAGGAGCTCATCTTACCACAAGTGGGACAGCTGCTGCCAAAGGAACTGCGGGCGAAGAAGCTCATGAGTCAACGGGCGACGAGTGTGGCAGATGTGGCGTTTGTGTTGGGACTGCAGGCGGAGGCACCAGATCCTGAGGAGGCTGCGCGACTCAAGGAGGAAAGAAGGGCATCTTGGTGGAACAATATCAGCAGAGGGGCGAGGGCGAGGGCAAGAAAGAGAGCCAAATTACAGGAGGGGAAGGAAGAGCAATTGGAAAAGAGGAGGCAGGTGGCGATGAAGGCGGAACCGGGGGGGGTTGGTCTGAACTCGGATGCGGCGAAGAGGATCGCGATGGAGTATCGTGGTGTCCTTGCTCCAGGTGGACATAAAGTGGATTTAACGCGGCGGGGAGAAGGAATCATTGGAGGTATTGCTGCAGTTGAAGAGCGAGATCAAGAGCGTGTGGACAAGGTCGGGACCAACCTGCAGAGCCGCACTTCACGTTCCGGAGACGTACTTACGACGGCCCAAGGCATGCAAGAACGTGAACAATCTTCACTTCAGACTGCCAAGACTGGTTCCACTGATCCAAGTGAGGCGAGCGTCGACGAACAATCTAGTGCCCATTCGCTGGAAGCTGCAGCAACCGTCCGGGCTGCAGTGAAGAAAGAGGAGGAGTCTAGGGAAGTCCGAGTCTTATGGGCGGACCTACGCGACGCGGCGTACGCTGAGCGATGGCCTGAGACGGTCGTCCACGCGGAGCTTGAGCGCATGGCCGTGGCGAAGGGAAAGAGGATGGTAGCAGGGGGTACGAAAGAGCTCCTCGTACCACGATCCCGCAGTGTGCATGTTATTGGGGGCCAGAAGGGCAGTGGCTGGTATCTGGATCGGGATGAGTTGGAGGAATCGAAACGTCAGCTTACACAATGGTACGAAGCACTGGATCCTCACGCTGAACGCGGAGAAGACAGAGGGGCGGCAGGGTCGAGTGAAGCGGCTGCTGCTGCTGAAGGAGACGAGGCTAACAAGGAGGAGTACTACGCGAGGAGGCAGGACGCGACGGACGCACTACGGGAGAAGGGAATCGAGGTTGAGCCACCGCGGAGAGGGTTGTGGAGTAGGATGAGGGGGCTACTTGGGAGATGAAACTGTATAGATCTCTAAATCATACACTTGTGAGGATAGCTGTATAAATTCTCCAAGTCTGTACAAGGATATGTTTTTGAGAGGGGTATTATCTACACTGACTACCGTGTCATAACTTCCCCTTCACAAAACCCTCTTCTTCCTCACCCTCCATCTCCACCTTCTGCGCCCTTCTCCTCCCCCTCCCCCTTCTCCTGCTCCAGTCCGCACCCATCCCCTCCCCATCTCCATCTCCATCCTCATTTACCCCTATCCCGGGCTTCTGGGCACTAACCCTGACCACCCCATCCTGCACTGTCGTAGCCACCACCTCCCCTTTCTCCCAATCCCACAGCCGGCTCTCATGACACCCCCTGTTCTCGCCGCCATTGCTCGTCCATGCCTCCTGCACAAACCACCTCCGTCGCCCCGTCTGGGGATCGACCATCCGCAACCGCTCGACGCCGCCGTGGAAAATGACCGTGTGGCCGAGACTGCCCAGCCTCGTTTCCCGGCCCTGGTAGCCGTAGGCGCGCTGGATCATGAAGAGCGAGTTGCGGTCTGAGGCGAAAAGGTGCGCGGAGATGTGGAGGCGCAATTCGTCTTCCTCGTTTTCGTAACTCTCGTTCTCGTCATCAGTGATGATTCTGTAGAATGCTAGTTGCCTCCACTGTCCAACCTTCCCGTCTCCGCCTTCGCCTATGACTCCGTTGTAATTCTGCATGTCTACTTTTCTAATATCAACACCAGGCAGCCATGCGCCAGTCGTACTGCCCTCCCGCCTCGGCTTGCCCATCCACACGAGCGCGTCGACGCTTGGCGCGTGAGGGTGCGTCTCTGGCTCCTTGCCGTCCAAGACGCTCTTGTAATGCTTCCGGAGGTAGGTGGTAGGTTCAGATTGATGCCCGATAGGGATATTTCTGGCGTCGTGCTTCTCGGCGCGCTTGAAGGAGATGGTGGCGATGAAGGAGGTGGTCTTGTTGCCGTTCTGGTAAGCGGAGACTTGGCGCCAGGCGTAGGAGCCGCCGGTGTGGGTGCGCGAGATATGGTAGATGAAGGGGATGTCGATGCGGCCGGGCAGGATGAAGTGGCCCGTTATGTTCTATAGCACCCAGTTGCAAAATCAGAGTCAGAACATTGCTTTGTTTGGAGCGGGTGTATTGGCTGGAATGGGGATCCAGGGTTCTTTTTGGGGAGCGACATACATACATGCAGCATCATTCCTTTCGGCACCGTTTTGCCCGCAGCGTATGCGGCCTGCGCGTAGACGTGGCCGCCGAAGGCCCGGTTACCATCGCCGGGTGCCCAGGCAGGAGAGATGGAGCGGTAAGTGTCTAGGTCGAGAGTCTCGAGAGCCATAAGGCGCTTGAAGGATATGGGGTAAGTTGGAGAGTGAAGGGTCATTTGGGGCGGGTGATCTGGGGGAGCCATAATGTAAATGAATGAGAGTTAGAGATCGAGTGGGGAGGCTCGTTGCGCGATGGGACTCGGAAAGTGGAAACGGGAGGAGAGGATGAGAAAGTAGACATTGAAAGAACGTGGAAGTTGTTAGGAGATCAAGAAGAATTCAGTCGCATCCATGTCCGCAGCTCGGTTGACTCGTTGTGTGAAGGCTCTAGGCTGTGATTAGAAAACCCAATGCCGCGGTCTTAAAAAACATGCCTGGATTGACGTCATTTTGGATACAAAGTCCCAGTCAAATCTCTATCGCGCGCACAGGCCCTCATGGTAAAGAACAACCAATTGAAGATCCTTTCAAAAGAGTGTCCTATCAACCAGAAACTAACTGGTGAGGATACGCCGACAGAACTTCCTGCACTGGGAAAACGCCTGTTCTTTTTGCTCTGCCATCAGTGACGTAGGTGCGATAGAGTACTGATCTCGTTTCTCCTGCATTAAAAGGTCACGGTACCGCATTTTAATCCACAGCCAAATACTTGTGCCACTTTGAGAATCATATTGCCAGCAGACCTAAGCTAAACTCTTCCCCCAAAAGTCCTGTACTGTCCTTGTTTCCACGCAATGTCGTCCGGAGAACAGAAAAATGATGCCCCCTCCATGGCTGGTGGCCACTTGAAGGTAAGAAAAAGCCTGCACAGCTTTACCTTTTGCTCTCAGTCCTCATTCACTAATACCCTCCTCCACCACCGTAGTACGCGCAGGGCACCATCTCCTCAACCCTTGGCTACGAGACGGGCGAACAGACCAAGCAGTCCGGCCTCCAAGAGATGCGCGACGCGAAGGCACAGGACACATCTATACCGACGCAGTCTGGCGTATTGGGCACGGTGGAGAATCTGGCGGGCAAGGCGACGGGGTGTGAGGGCATGGAGAAGGAAGGGGAGGCGAGGAAGCCGACTGGTGGAATTGAGGAGCAGAGTGGTACTGGCTAGTAAGGAGATTAAGGACATAGTTGAGAAGTATATCCTGCTGCATATATAGAAACGTTGGAATAGGGAAAGATGTGCGTTACTCTGACGTGGACATCCAGAACAGAGAGAGGCTATGCAGGTTTGGAATTAGTGCGGAGTACACATGTGAAGAATAATGGTTGGAATTCTAAATTGCTTGATGAATACAACACGCAGTCAATGTTGGATTGATATCGTGCAAGCGTACGGCGATGGTCGGCATCCATGCACCAGCTTTGTACCTGGGAGGTTTAATTATTCCAAAGGGATGGCCTCGCTTGGTTCCAGGTATTGGTTTGATCATCGTGGCTCATCAAGGTCTTCCAGAAGGTTGCTGGTCCAAAAACGAACGTTATGAATCCGGGAAAAGTCCAGCGCACGAGGTTGGAGAAAAATGTAGTAGCGGTCAAAGGCCAATCCAGTTGTCCAATGAAAATTTCATCTCCGGATGCCCTAGCTCTGCAAAAGCACTGAAAACAGCGGTCATCATCTAAGCTCCAGCATGGTTCTTCAAGTGAAAGGATGCAAAAAGTCTTCACTGGTGAGCCTAGAATCGCAAAGTAGTCCGTGGTAGCTTGGGTTGCGAAGGGAATGGATGGCCAGACATTCCAATCCAGAGGCTATCTGACATCAAGCTAAATGGGTGCAGAGCCTTTCTGGCAATCCTGCAAAGCGGCGTGGATCCATTTCGAGCCCAACTACATGAGCATTTGACCCACGAAAGCAAGTGTTCAATTCGTGAGTCCTGTAGTACCAACGTCGTAAGGTCGTACAAGCTAGTGCACCTAACACATTGAAAATGGAACAGTTGCCTGAAAGAAAGAGAAATTTGAAAAAAGCACAGCGACATCTCTCCTGGGCAGGAAGACGGCTTCGCTGGTAACGAGCCTCTGTGGATGGGCAAAAAGTTGGATATTGGCCCGGTGGATTGCTCAATCCCTGAATGACTAGTCCATGGCAGTTCTTGGGAGAACCTTTTTCCAAATCCAGAGTATAGGGAAGAGACCACAGCTCGAGTCCTCACAACTAATGAGAAGGCGACGGCAATTGCCAGATTTCTACAATCGGTAATGAGTTCAGGTCTACCGATGTGCCCACTGCCGATATTTTGTCTCGGCGTTTTCTGCTTAAATTTCCCGCCACCAGGCTTTTCTCCGCCCACATAACGGCTGAAACTCGGATGTGATGTACTATCGAGTGCTGAGTGCATGGAGACGCTGCCACGCGTCAGCCTAGTAAGCACCATATCAAGCCTATCAAGGTTAATCAAGATGTCATCGAGTTGACTGATATGATGGGCTCAGTGAATAGTCCAAACTTAAGTGAGGAAGCGGATCGCCATAGCAGCAAGGTCTGAGGTGGCGGACCACAAGAGGGCTAGGAGGACATTGCATGTCAAGTCATGTCAGTCGAGACGCCTTCCACCAATGACCATTGTCTCAGGAATCATTGAAGTAGCTTTCTTTTGCAGGGCCGATAAAGGGGGTAGGTGATCGCCTGTGAATTGAGTAGCATAGGATGAGCCGATCAAATGCTGCTGATGAGATCCTGTATCAGCATTGTTTTCAAAGCAACTGCTTATCCTGTAGCCTTCCGATCTACGTTAATTAGGCGTCCATAATCAGGCCGAAGCGAAGTTTGTGGGATTGGGGGTTTCAGGAGGTCCTTGTCAGCGAGGCTGGAAATTGTAAAACGATAGTGGGTCATTCATGGATTGTCACTGCTCCAGGTTCGGGTCGCACACTATGGAAAGCGTCACAGGAACCCCTCGAAGAGACAAAAGGTCGGCGGCGGCGACTTGGTGGTCTATCCGACCTTGCCGGGCAAACCCGTCCAGTCTCAAGACACTCTAGGGCGTAAATTGCTCAAGGTATGTGCAGGATCTAAACCCCACTTGGATCGGCGCTCCGTCGTGCTTTCATTCTCTTGTCAGATCCTCTGCCCTCACGAAACTGGTCAGATTCTGCTCTGCAAGGCAAACACCTTCGAGCGACCCGCATACAGGATGGAGCCCCTTCCGAGCCTTGCTGTACCTCAGGTATGCCGACGTCAGCTTTTTGGACGCCACCTTGTAGACGATGGTTTTACACCGAGTCTCAGTCAGGCTCCTGCTCAAATGCTGTTGGTATGATTCTCATTTTACCGGCTTCGGATTCGACAAGGTTTGTGAGACTAAGCCAAGTTGCACAGGTGCGGAAAAAGCGAGGTGCGTTGCATAAGACGATCATAGCCAAACATCTACGAGGTAAAATTCGAGTAATCTGCGAAAGCGAGGGAAAAAAAAAAGATGGCTCCTAGCAGGTGTCTCTGACCACACCCTGTTACGCCACAACTTTTCCACCAATGGACCATAGCCTATCCATAGCCGTGATGGTTTTTGCAGCCGCCTGTAATATCATGGTGTCACCGCCTGATCTCGTTGACTGTCAAAAAATTTTGTTGTCAATTTTCGCCTGGCCATGCAAGGCTCGCGGGATCGGTTTGCCTCAGCTTTCCATGCTCCTGTTGGACGCGGCTACTAGAGCGGTAAATCAATCCTTGCGGCAATGATTTTGTATCACACACGACAATAATTGAGCCTGGACCACAACCTGGCTCCCTTCCGATTCATCCATTTGAAATATGTCGCCCAGGGCTACTAAAGTTGCAAATGAATCTTAATTTAGCGGCACGAGCAGGATGCCCACAACAAGCCCGATACCTGCTAATCTTCATGACGAGTTTGTGAGATTTAAAGGGAGATGACCAATCATGACAATGGTCGGGATTCAATGCTGCAAAAAGTGATCGATGCGGGCACCAAGCAACATCCACACCAAACGGATTCGCGGCTGCCTGTTCGGGCTTGTCCACCCGTTTTTTTTTTGCTGATGAACCAGACGAACACGATGGTAGCCCCAGCTGGCTTTACAACAGCGTCCATTGTTGGTGCTATGGAGAAGCGTAACCAGACAGAGACCATGACCAAATGATATCCGGAGGAAAGCGATGCTAGATTGACTAGACCATTGTGATTGGCAGAGATGATCAACGCCCCATCACACCTTGGCCACAAGGTCATCTCAAGGGTCAGGAGGACCTGCAGCAGGTGCGATCATACGATCAAAAGGCGGAAGTGGCTCCTTCGTAGGAATGGGCTATGCAAGAAAGACCCTCGGCCGGCGATCTCGAGACTAGGACCATTCTTGTATTGATGGTGAGTCTCCGGCGAAACGATGCAAAGTCAAGGGTAAAGGAGCCCAGAAGCGGAGCCCGAGCTAAAGCATGTCTCCCTGACTGACCAGAACCCCCAAGGCCGACTGACTTTTGACACGTTTGGGGGGGTGTGATTGGGCGTAATTGGGCCTCCCGAACAGGCATGTGCAAGGAACCCCACACCAAGCGAGGGGTCACTTCCAATCCTGCCGCCGAACCCCAAAAAGTAACACAGCGCTGTTCCGCTTCTATGGCACCTCCCAATTGATACTCCGTCATGCACGCAGTCTGCCCTCCGTTGTGCCGCGCGCATTATTTCTAGCGACTAGAGCAAGATCATGCACTCTACCAATTACGCAAGTCTGCTGTCATTCTCGCACTCGCTAACCCCTGCAGACCCGCCCATTGCACATTGCTCGGCAAAAAGTGACAGTCCCGATACGAATCAGGAGGCCATCGTTTAGTAGGTGCACAAACCTCCCCCTGCAACTTGGCACCGTTAAAGAAAGCTGAACAAGAGAAAACCCCAAACTCTTTTGTTTGGCCGGAAATCCTGAGATCCTGTGTCCTGCCGCCTGGCTGTGGCTTTGTCCAACGACTCCCCCGGTGATGACTTGTCTTTTGCCTGCGCCGTGCGGGTTATTGACCAAACTTCGAACTTCCGATCCGATCACCCAATCTCTTTCAGCCAAGTGCTCACCGGAGCCAAACGCCCGCAAGACTTGCCCTGTTCGTGAAACGCGTCATTGATTTCGCACTTGGCAAATCTTTCTAGCTTTTCTCCTTTAGATTTCTTTTGCTAGATCACCGGGATTATGATGGCGAAGTCCCACCGATCAACCCGGCACACCGCGAAGCCACGGAGCCACATCAAGTACCTTTCGATGACCATGATCTAATTTCGCCGCCTAATGCTTTTTCTGATGCTCTGTAGGCAGCTGACCCGCGATGACGCTTGAGCCAATATTAGTTCCAATAATCCCCCGTATGGCAGTGTTAGTCCCCCGGTTGATAAGGAGGCGTTGGAGGCATCATTTCGCATCACGAGTACGGCTGAGGTCAGGCTTTTGTGGAGACTACTGGATGCGAAAATAACAGTGGTTGGGGTTGACTCGGACCACCGCGAAACCCAAAGGAGGCTAGCACGGGCTGGACAAGGGGACAAATGTGCGCGATCACGATGTTGGTACACATGCATTTACGCGCGACCTCTTGTCCATCTCGCCGCTTTTATCATGGGGTGCATCTCGTTTTGCCTGACTCGTGGACCAACCGGCGAAAGTGCTGCAAGCCGCATGCCGGCCTGCCTCTTGCTTTTGCACTTGACGTGAAAACTACTTGCTGACGGTCAATCATACAGCCGTATCGACGCAGAGTAGTGTAGCCCCGGGTGAATAATGTGGGCAGGGTTGTCTTCCCTGATTACTTGACACGGTAGAGCTACCATGGATAGTCCGGAAAGTGAAGGTACTTCGCTGGGCCCAGTGGCTGAGACCAGCAGACCACTTTTTTTTGGTGGTGCGTAACGGTGTTGCGGCCCAGGATTGACCCGGCGCTCGCCGTTTTTTTGTTGGCCAGGCGTCCGTTTCACGAGACATGCAACCTTTCTGACCGAGTGAAATTTGGGCGTCAGCTCCGCACCTTCAGCTTTTTCTGGATCCGCCCGACCAGCGCGTCTCGTCTCGCCTTTGGGACTTGTCCAAGTTGTGTGTTAGTGTTGCCACTCCTCTTAACGCCGTCACTCGCGTCGCTCGCCCTCGTTTGCGTTTTCTGGCACAGCACGGCATGCGCGATTTGCCATGCAATTCCCGGCCCAGGCCCAGCCTCAGACTAAGCTGGCTCAGAGAGACCCTTACTCAACTGTCTCTAGCCTTGATCCCATCGATCCCCCCCCCTTCCACCGCCCCCAGCTCCCTCCACCCTTCCTCCACTACCCAACCTTTTAGTCCAATTTGGCAGCATTTGTGGCCCTTCACTTGTTGCAACCTGGAAATTATGAATTGCGCCCCTTCATTGGTTCTCTCCTTACTATCCTTAACACGGTGAGGACTAGTCGGTGGTGCAGCTTTGCCCTGCCTACCCTCTGACATCAAACCATGCCCATGCCGAGCCTCGAACCTTCTTTTCCAATACAGATCTACCCGAAAGTGATGTGAATGATTCAAGTGAATAGTGAACGATCTGCCATCATTGCCTTCCCGCCGACGTATGCACAAACCTTTTTGCCTAATCTCGGCATCTCTGTCACCTCTTTTCATCCTTTTTCTCTTAGTGTTTCTCATCTGCTGCATTTGGGCAGCTGCATGTTGTGAAGGCGGAGCCGGTCATTTCTCACCCTTCACTACGGTCCTCATTCCTCAGCCTAATTGGGTCCACGTCCCCCAAAACATACATGCACCAGACTCACTGACCAGGCAGTCACATTATCGCCCTCCATTCGAATGGACACTCATAGACGGTGTTCGCCACCTTTACTCCCTTCACGTCCTCAGACCTCCAAGCAACCGGTCTTTCACCACTTCACCACGCCCATACCCTCGACCCACTACCGATAGCACCTTAGTACTGTGGTGAGAATTTTCAGCTCGCCCACCTTTCCCATGTCGTCGTCTCTCGCTTCAGAGCCTACCTACTACTTCCCCGGGCAACCTCATAACCAAACTCCTTCCTCGGAGGAACTAGGTGGAAGCTCGATTTCAAGTCATAGCTTCGAGTGGAAAGAGGGGAATTCGTGGCAAGGGCTATTCAGGAACGGTCTGCCCACGCCGCCAACCTCGAAGGCTATGACTGGTTTGACTCTGAAGAATCACTACAACACCGGCGTTCACCCCCCTGCTCAAAGTCTTTCAAAATATTCACGTCAAGATGCTGTGTCTGGCGAGAACGGCACTGTGGAACGGAACCTTGGGGGCAGAGGACAGGAACCGCTGGTCTACACCGACCGCTCTCAAAGACACCGAGTTGGCAGCAGCAGGGACTTTGGATTCGATACCAAGAAAAGTTCAGGGAACGTCATTGCGTCGAATTTCCGGATACCAGAATCAGTAAATAACAGCGGAGGAAGCATCGCGGAATTTGCGGCAGAAGTACGTTCGCAAGACCCGTACTGTGTGGGGAGAATACTAAAACTTTGCACAGATTACTTGCTTGTTCTGGTTCGAGTCGGCAGCCACATTGCGAGACGCTGAAGAAATACCAGATGTGTCCTTGGTTGAAAGGGGCCTCGTTCCTGACGCAACGCCTTCGATAGGATTCCGCAAATGGGTCACTACCATCCTCACAACGACTTTGGTATCCAAGAATGTCATACTTCTCGCCTTATTGTTCATCTATCGGCTAAAGAAATTCAATCCTGGAGTGAGCGGCAAGCGAGGTAGTGAATTCCGGCTCTTCACCATAGCACTGATGCTTGGTAACAAGTGTATGTGGTCTTCCAAGGTCCACCATCAGGCATGTACTAACGATTCTAGTCCTGGACGACAATACCTACACCAACAAGACTTGGGCAGAGGTATCCGGTATCTCTGTCACAGAGATTCACATCATGGAGGTGGAATTTCTCAGCAATATGAGATACAATCTTTACGTCTCCGAGTCAGATTGGGGTAGATGGAAAGTCAAGCTCGGGAGGTTTGGAGCATTCTTCGAAGCCGCTTCAAAGATTCCCTATGCAGACACTGCAGACACTGCACCCGTCACACCCGTGGCCCAAAGCTTCCCACATAAACTGCCTTCGCCCCCGTCGACTCATCACAGCTCGATCCCTCACGCCCAATTTGGACCTGCAGCCGAAAGCTATCCATCTTTGCCAAATCCCTATTCAACAGCACCACCCCCACTACGTCAGTCGCCGGCTCGGGAGGTTAGCTTCGAGCAGCAGAACCGCAAGAGAAGTCTGGATCCCACAAGTGAATTGCCCTCTGCGAAGCGAATGTTCCATCCAGAGCTACCTTCAGGTCTATCTTCTATGATACCTACTTCTGAAACTATGATACAAACTCCCGGCACCCTTTCAGCCTACACGCCCAGATCAAGTCTCTCGGATTCGCACTCAGCTGACGCCTTCCCAGCGGGACAAAAGACCATGCCAAGGCTGCCAATGCCGATCTCGTCTCACCTAGCACCACTTTCACTGCCTGTCCAACGTGCGATGTCGACAGTTTACCCACCGGCGTCAAGTACCTGGCCTCAGCAAACAACACCTGTGGCCACTACCATGGGGCCATTCTCAAACATGAACCTATACTCCAATCCAATCCCAAATCTTGGCAACATATCTCGAAGTGGAAGTGCATTCGCTTCTGCTACGGCTTCGCCAAACACAGCACAAAACACAGCAACACCTACCCGACCAGGCCTATCTCCGTCGTATTTCCTTACCAATCGCAGCTCTCCATACCGACCTGTTAGGAACGTGAATACCTTGCTGATCCCACCTCCGCCGGCGTCACTCAATAACCACTCTCGAAACATTGGACATGACCAGATTCATTACCAGCCACTGAGCAAGAACAATACTGAGAGGAGAGTCGGCGTTGTGCCCTATTTGCATCACGACACATGGTCTCAGAACCATTCTGAAACGCCTCCAATGTCTTTTCAGTACGATTTTCGTGCTTGAGGATGAGGTCGAGCTTCCTGCCACACATCATGTATACACAGCGCTATACACACACACACACCCGTTTTCTGCTTTTCATTTGTAAATAGACATCTTCAGCGATTTTGCATAGCGTCGGCGTTATCCCACATATTGATCGTATGGGTACGATCTGCTCGCGTTCAAATATCTTGCATTTCAAGGCGCACAAAATTGCCCATGGCGGTGCGTGGGAACCGCACACCAACGCGAGGCACGCTGGGCAGGTTGACTGCTCTCGCTCTTTTGTGCGGGGGGAGAAAACCCATCGAAGAAACCTTCGATAATCGAGAGAATTGATAGTGTAGTGACACGACACTACCTTTCGAAATGAGCAAGGCCAGAGCTTAGAGCTAGAACGGTCAAATCAAGTAACAGTAAATGGAAAACTAATATTCAATGGCAAGCTTATTCGCAGATGTTCCATTATCTGAATCGCGAATAACATGTTCTGGAATAGCTTTAGATTAGCTGCTGATGAGCTTAGCTAATCATTTGCGGGCCGCAAAACCGCAGGCTTTTCGTAACTGTAACCCCCCCCGTTCATCTCCGCCTCAACTACAACACGCTGACTTCTGGGCGGTCGAAGATGAAGCACTGTTCGCCATTGGCCACAGTCGGCGAGCATGCGCAAAACACTGCTCCTCGTGTTCATTCACGGCTTCAAGGTAAACTTCACTACTGGGTGACGATCGCAGCTACCCATTGCACAACGCAACTTCGCTGGAAGGTTAACGCTTCTCTTGATAGGGCGGCGATGATACGTTTGGCACCTTCCCGGAGCATGTCCGAGCTCTCATCAGCCATGCGCTGCCGAAGGTCGATGTTGTGGCAATAACGTACCCGAAGTTTGAGACTCGAGGAGAGCTCAAAGACTGTGTCATGAAATTCAGGGAATGGTCCGTACATTTTTTTTTTTCTCCCCACCTCCGCGCTGGCAGGGGCTATAGCATCGAATTGGACGGCTAACTAGATGGTTCCGGTCCAGGCTTGAGAACAAAGTGATTGATATCGAAGTGGCACATGCGACACCATCACCGACCGTCGACCCGTCCGTACACACTATCCTGATTGGACACTCAATGGGAGGAATTGTGGCTGCGGAGACCCTCCTCGTTCTAGCAAACGAACAACCTTTACCACCCACCATGTCCTCCATGTCCAGTATGGACGCTTCCAACTTCCCGTCGAACACCACTCAAGGCTCGACGACCTCAACCTCGCAGCCTGTCCCTACTTCGGCTGATCACAGCGCGGATCCTCTTTCACCGAC
>Ga0335072_10003971_pt1 | contig 22132 bp, 23 predicted proteins | sample Lox_Sample_21_FD_206725 | JGI IMG/M metagenome (GOLD analysis project Ga0335072, IMG submission 206725) | Soil microbial communities from Loxahatchee National Wildlife Refuge, Florida, United States - Lox_Sample_2.1 | ecosystem: Environmental > Terrestrial > Soil > Wetlands | place: USA...
TTGCTGGGAGCGACGGCAGTTTTCGGGTGGTCGACGGCCTGCAAACGAGAGGCGGTCGACAAAGCGGAATTCAAGACTGCAATCGATAACTCTCTTGCGCACCACCACGACTGCGCGTGGGCGAGCCCCGTCAAGATGCCCGCCCAGGCCGATCCTTCAAAGGATGAGAGTGCCCGCGGCTACGACGCCCTGACCGATGCCGGCCTGCTCATCCGGGAAGTCGAAGTGAAGAAGCATGTCGTGGGATCGAATCAGATGAACCACTACAACCTCTCCGACAAGGGGCACTCCGCCTGGACTCCCGATCCATCCCGGTCCGACTACGGCAACTTCTGCTTCGGCCATTTCAATGTCACCGCGATCGACAAGGCCACTCCCAACGACCCATCCAACCCCACCCAATACACGGTCAGCTACCAATACGAGATCGAAGGTGTCCCCGGATGGGCAACCACTGCCGAATCCAGGTTGGCATTTCCCAGGATCGCGCCAGACACATCCATCCAGACCGCAACCGCCACCGTGGTCAAAGGCGCCGATGGCGGCTGGACCGTTGCGCCTGCCCAGCCAACTCCCGCCGGCAAGTGAATCTTGCGGTCGCTCGACAGGATGCGAGGCGGTGCGTGCAATGCAGTCAGCCCGCGGTCAATGAATCATGGTCAATGAATCATATTGATCGTTTCCTGGGTCACGGTGTCGAAGGTCGTCACCGTCTTTGAATTGGCTTCAAAGGCGCGCTGCGCAATGATCAGGTCGGAAAACTCCGCCGAGATATTCACGTTCGAGGCTTCCAGCGCTCCATCCTGCAGCGTGCCGAGGCCGGCGGTTCCTGACGTACTGACCGAAGCAGTGCCGCTCGCGCGCGTCGTAGCGTAATTCCCGTCGCCCATCAGTTGCAGCCCCTGGACATTGCTGACATTCGCGAGCGCAAGCTGTCCCACGGCTTCCTTCTGACCGTTGGAGTAGGTAGCTGTCACGGTTCCGTCGGAGCCGATGGTGAAACTCTGATACTGCCCCGGCTTATAGCCGTCCTGCACGGTCGAGGAGACAACGGACTGGGAGTACACCTGGCCAATGTTGGGACTGCCGTTTGAACCCAGCAGATTCCAGCTGATATTCAGGTCCGCGGCATTGTCTGCCAACCCGGTGAATCCGAGCGGAATCGACGAAAGATCGCCGGCAGCCGTTCCAACGGGTGTGGCGGCGACGGCGACCGGAGTGGTCTGCGTTACAGACGTCAGGTTGCCGCTGGCGTCGAAGCTCATGGTGCCGGTCACGGGCGTTGAAACGCCGGAGGCAAAGTCCGCTGCCGGCAACGCAGCAGAATAGGTCCAGGTGTTGGCGCCTGTCTGCGTGTACGTGACGGTGACGATGTGCGGCTCTCCCAGCGAGTCGTAGACGGTGGCCTGCGCTGGAAATGGGGAGGCCGAAAGCGAGTCGGAATCCAGGTTGGTGGTCATGCTGAGGCTGGTTGTGGCCTGCGGTTGCTGCACTGCGCCAATCGGGATGTTGATGGGAACCAGCGGGGCGTTGGTATTCACCACGCCATTGGCCGCCGGATAGCCCATCACGCTGAATCCGCCGGACGTGACCAGGTCGCCGGTCGACGTCAGCGAGAAGTTCCCTGCCCGCGTGTATTCGGTCGTTCCATTGCCGTCATTCACGACAAAGAAACCGCTCCCGTTGAGTGCAACGTCGGTCGGGTTGCTGGTGGAATTGATGGAGCCTTGCGCAAAGTCCGTTTCGTTGGACGCCACCTGCGTGCCCGCGCCCACCTGGATCGGGTCTCCCGCGCCGGTTGAACCGATCTGCTGGTAAAACAGGTCGGCAAAATTGGTCGACTGCGATTTGAAGGCCGTGGTGTTCATGTTGGAAAGGTCATTCGCGATGGTGTTGAGGGCCGTTGAGTCGGCATTCAAACCGGTCAGCGGAATCGAAAAACTTGCCATGATCGTTGCTCCTGTTGTGCGTGCGGTAGAGGCCGGTTGCACCGGCAGTGGGACTCAGTGCTTGTGGCCGCCAAGAGAGTGCGCCACGCGCTGCGCGGCCGGAGAGGACGCAGGGGTGCTGAGATTGCCTTCGGTGACCGGCGTTGCCGGCTGGGTGAAACCGTGGCCGGCGGCAGCGGATCCGGGCGCCATCGAAGGAGACGCTTGCGGACCTTCGGTCTGTGCGACGGCTCCGGGCTGGGCAATCCCGCCTGTGGCGGAGCTGCCGGTGCTGCCCATCGCTGTCGAAAGCGTTTGATTGATGTCGATGAGCTGTTCGAGACTGTTCACGTTCACCAGCTGGTTGATGTATTCATTCGGGTCGGTGTCCGCGGTCGGATCCTGGTTTTGCATTTCGGTCACGAGCAGGGTGAGAAAATCGTTGGCCGAAATCGTGGCTGAATCACCGGTTGAATTCGTGTCCGTGTCACTCGACGAACTGTCCATCGCGGTGACGCCGGGCAGAGGCTGCGCTGCCCGCATGGAATGCAGAATTCCTGCTACCGCTGCCATAGTTTTCCTCCTGGGCAAATCTCTGTTCATGCGCTGGTGTCGTGTCTGGCTTTCGCCAACCTTCGCGGTTCAAAAATGCCTGTTCATGCCATCACGGAAACATAGGTGCCTCCGCTAAGTGCGCCAGGGGACAAGACGCTGCTCTCCTCGTGATCGGCAGAGGATGAGACGGAGCGCCGGATGGGATCGGCAGCATGCGAAATCTCGGAATGCTGCGAAGAGCCATGGCCGCCTTGCCCGTTCGGCGGACCACCGCTCTGCCCCATCGCGGAACCCGCGCCGCGATTCTCCGTGGCGCTCAACGTCAGGCCGGCAATCGGCGTGTGCTGCTCCGCAAGATGGGTGTTCAAACCGGCAAGGTGACCGGCAAGCGCCTGCGCCGCAGCCGCCGAGCCGGGAACCACGGCTGCATGAATTCCGTCTGGACTCACCTGGGCGCGCACCGCAACCCAACCCAGCTCACGGTCCTGGTAGCCGGCTTCCGCCTGGCGTGGTCCGGCATGGGTCCACACCGGCGTGAGGCCCTGACCTGGGTGATCGAGCGCCGCAAAGGTTTCCGGAATGGGGGCCGCAGCTACAGAACCGGATGCCGTGGGATTGGTCTTCACGTCGACCGAAGCGGACATCTCCGGGACGGAAGGCGAAGAGACAGGCTGCGCCGGCGCTGGAAGAGCGGCGTTGGAGGCACGGGTCTGCGAAGTTGCTTGCTGCGGGTCGTGGGGATTCGGCGGTTGTTTTCCGCTCATGCGCACCTCTGCCGCGGTGCGCACTGGCTGCGGCTGCACGGGAAGATACGCGGGTTCGGTTGAGGCAGCCATCGATTGGCGAGAATGGAAGACCGGCTCCGGAGCGGACACAAGTGCGGCGCTCGGAGGCGGCGTGACTTCCCTGGAGAACTTTTCCGGTCGAGCCGCTGCATCCGGCTGAGAACCGGCCTGCTGCGGCTCTGCCACGGTCCTGCCTGGGGCGACCGTCTGCTGCCGCGGTTCGATGGAAGAACGGAGCGGCACCGCAAAAAACGGATTCTTCGATTGCGCCGGCACTGCCTTTGCATGGACGGGCTGCGCATTAAGCGGCTGCGCGCCCGCGAAAGCGTGCGCCATGGCGACGGAAACCAGCGTTGCATCGAGAACCGCGGCCGTGCTCACGGGAACGGTCTGGATCGTTCCGCCCGGTTTCGTGGAGATTGGATGCGGGACACCAGACTCCGATTTCGATTCAGGGTTGCGTCGCGCTTGCACCGAAGGGCGAACAGAGTCTGGGTGCATCGGCTGAACTGCGACGATCCGGGAGAAGGCGGGAGATGCAAACCTGCGTGCGCCGCTGTTTTCGGGCCTGTGCGCCGCCGTCTTCAACACAACGCGGCTCGAATCCGGACCCACGCCGGCAGCCGCCTGGGAGGTCCCCTGTTCAGTTGCCGGCGCTTCCCCGTCCCGATCGCCGTCCAGGTTGCGCAACGCCTGCTCGAACGCTTCGCGGAGCTTCATGGTCGCGTTGTACGGCACGGAACCGACCGCCACAGGCACTCCCGGAACGGCGCCGGTTTTTGAGAATCCCGATGCGACCGCTGCGCGCCCGGCCAACTGCGCGACAGGACCTGCGATTTGAATGCCCGCGGCCGTCATGCGATGAGCAGTTGCAGAACCCGTGCCAAAGAGGTGTCCTGAGGGTTAGAGCGGGTTCAGGAACGAGGCATCGCGGTTTCGTTTCGGGATCATCGTTGCAAGCCGGCAATGAATTCGGCTCAAGCCGGGTGATGCTTTTTCGGTCAGCCGGCTCAGCTCAATGCTCTTTGCGCGCATCTTCGCGATCTCGTCGTGATCGATGCCATTCGTCAAGAGCCTGCTGTTGTTTTCGATTCTGTTCGATCGCATCCCGCCGCCGCTCTGTCTCGATCCAGGTCTTGGCCTGGCGGCATTCCGTGCGCTTCGCAAGCAGCTTTTGGCGCGATGCCGCAACCTGCAACTCGGCCGACTGGATTCGAGGCCACAGAAAAGCGGCGTGACGCAAGCTTGCGCGCACCTCCTCGGTTGCGGCGAGACGATCCTCGAGGTTGCCGCCTTGCGCGCCGGCCAGCATCAGCGCGCGGCCGGTTCGGCCGCGTTCGCGTGCGGCGGCCAAGGCCTGTTCGAGGCGTCGCAGTGCGGCCGCCGCTGACGCCAGGGCCGACCGGCACTGCTCCTCTTCCAGTTCCCTCACCTGCAGCAGCTTGAGGAGAGCGCGGTTCACCGGCATGGATCACAGTTCCTCGGCAAGCTCTGCTAGACGTTCGCGGCTCTGCCGGAACGAAGAACGTTCGCTTGCGCTTTGCGTCAAAAAGGGCCTCATCCGATTGTGCCCGCGCAGGGCGCGATCCACCTCGGCATCGGACCCGGCTCGATAAGCGCCGATGCGGACCAGATCTTCAGATTTCGCATAAACAGCCGCTATCCGCCGCACCAGTGCCGCCTGCTCGCGGTGATCGGGTGCGGTCACCGCGGGCATCAGGCGGCTGATCGAATCGAGCACCTCGACCGGCGGATACCACCCCTCGGCGGCAAGCGCGCGCGACAGCACGATGTGCCCGTCCAGCAACGATCGCACCGCGTCGACAAGCGGATCCTGCTGGTCGTCGCCCTCCATCAGCACGGTGTAAAACGCGGTAATGGAACCGCTGCGGAACTGCCCGGCGCGCTCCACCAGCCGGGCCAGGCGCGTAAAGACCGAGGGCGTGTATCCTTTCGCGGTCGGCGGCTCCCCTGCGGCGAGGCCGATTTCACGCGCCGCCATCGCAAAGCGCGTCAGCGAATCGAGAACCAGCAGTACCTGCTTGCCCTGCGCCGCAAAATACTCTGCAATGGCGGTCGCCGCCAGCGGCGCACGCAAGCGCATCAACGGCGACTGGTCCGACGTGGAGAAATTCGCCGACCTCGCGCCCGCGCTCTCCTGCCAGCGCCACCACCGTGACATCGGCTTCGGTATTGCGCGTCATCATGCCGATGAGCGTGCTTTTGCCTACGCCGGAACCGCCAAAGATGCCGACCCGCTGGCCGCGGCCTACCGTAAGCAGGCCGTCAATCACGCGGATGCCGGTGCCGAGCGGGGCGCGAATCGGCATCCGGTCGAGGGGCGAGCGCAGGTTGCCCTCGAGGGGCAAGGCATGGGTTGCCGCAAAGGGTGGTCCGTCATCGATGGGATCGCCCAATGCATCCAGAACGCGCCCGATCATCCCAGGTCCGGTCCGAATCTCAGGATGCACACCGAGAGCGGTCACGCCATCTCCGAAGCGAAGCCCCTGGATCGATTCAAGGGGCATGGCAATCACGTTGGAACCGCGAAAACCGATGACCTCGGCCCGATGAGTTTGCCCAAAGCGATCTTGAATCTCGCAACACTCGCCGACAGAAGCCGGCGGTCCGGCGGACTCGATGGTCTGCCCGGCAGATTCGATGACCCGGCCGCGCCATCGCCAGAGTGCGGCCTTTTCGAGGCGTGGAATGTAGCGGTCTAGAAGGCTGCTCATCGGTGCACCTCGCCCTGCCGCGACCCATCTACTTCAACGGCAGGTTGCCCGGCAAGGCTGCGCGTCAATTCGCCAAGCTGCGCCGCGAGCCCCACGTCGGCCGTGCCCATGGAAGTCTCGAGGACGCAGTCGCCCGTTCGCATCGACTCGTCCGGAATCACGGTGGGCCGAAGGCCATAATGAGGCAGATGCGCGATCGTTTCGGCCCACAGGTCAAAATCCGCGGCAGGTACGCGAAGGCGCGTCTCAGTCGAATCGGACAGTTGGCCGAGGGCGGTACGGACGGCGCCGGTGAGCAGAAGCGGGTCGAGTTCGGCTTGGTGGCGAAGAATGCGCTCGGCAATGGCGAGAGCCAGCCGGACAACCTGCTGTTCGGCGCACTTGAAAAAGCGATCGTGCTCGGCGTCGAATCGGGCGAGAAGGCCGGACAATTCCTGGGTTCGCTGCCGGTCTACCGCAGCCTGGGCAGCGGCGTGCGCCTGCCGTTCGAGAGCTCGCCCCTCTTCGATTCCCGCGAGACGTCCGTCTTCAAAGTCGTGGCCCGATGGCTGCTCGTCCGCGGTGCGGTCCTGCTTCGCTTCCGCAGAGCATTCCCCGGTAGGCGCGGCAAAGTCGCCGTTCGCGAGCACATTGCTGCATGGAATGCGGGGCTCGTCTCCCGCTGGATATTCGAAGCAGTCGATCTGATGCGGTGCCGGCCCGCTCATCACCCTCGTCTCCTCATGCACCGCTCATCGCCGCTTCTGCCCAGTTTGAATTGCTGTGTGCGCGGGCGGATCAGACGAGCATCTCATCGCCCGTCTCGAGTTTGAGAATTACTTTGCCCTCGGCCTCGAGACGCCGCGCGAGGTTGAGAATTTCCTGCTGGGCTGTTGCGACTTCGCGCGAGCGCACCGGCCCCAGGACCTCCATATCCTCTTTCAGCATCTCGACGGCGCGCGAGCTCATCGCTTTGAAAATCTGAGCGCGCAGCTCTTCGTCGGCGCCGCGCAGAGCCATGGCGAGTTGCCGCTTGTCGACGCCCGCGACAATCTCGCGAATCGTGGCGGGGGGCACCGTGATCAAGTCCTCGAACGTGAACATCAGGTTGCGAATGCCGAGAGCAAGCTCGGGCTGGCCTTCTTCGATGGTTTCGAGGATCTTCTTCGATTCCTCGGCGTTGAGCCGGTTGAGCAGATCCGCGACAGCCTTGAAGCCGGAATAGCTCTTGCGAGCGCCGTCGCCCACGCTTTCAAGGCGGCGATGCAGGATGTGCGCGACCTTCTGCGCCATTTCCGGCGAAAACTGGCGCATCTCCGCAAGACGCCGGATGGAGACGACGCGATGCTCTTCACTGAGGTTTTCGAGCACCTGCGAGGCGCGCTTGGGATCGAGGTGAGCCAGGACCAGGGCAATGGTCTGGGGATGCTCGGCATCGAGCAGCTTGCCCAGCTGTTGCGGATCGGTGCGCTGCAGCTTGGCCAGGTTGCCCTGTGCCGCTTCCTGCGAGCGCCGCACCAGATTCATCAGGTCGTCGGCACGGTTCTTGCCGAATGCCTCCACCAGCAGGTGGCCGGCGTAGTCGAGCCCGCCATGAACCATGAAGTTCTGGGTCTCCACAAGCTGCCAGAACTCCTCGAGAACCTGTGCGGAAACCTCGGGATTCACTCCGCGGAGGTCGGCAAGTTCTTCGGTCAGGCGCTGCACATCGGCGTCGGGCAGAGTGCGGAGGATCTCCTTCGCCAGTTCCTCTCCCACCGCGACCAGCAGAATCGCGGCCTTGCGAAGCCCGCTCAGCGAGGTCGTTCGCCTCTGGATCGCGTTCGTGGATTCCGATTCCTGCTCAGCCACCGTCGTCCTGTACCTTTCGCGCGGTCACGCGCCGGCCGCGCAAACTGCTACTCCGAGTGAATCCAGCTTTGCAGCAGGCGCGAACTCTGCGTGGGTTCCTGCCTGAGATGGTTGCTCACCTGTTCGAATACCTCGTGGGCTTTGACGCGCGCCGGATCGGGTTGCGCCGGTTCCGGCTCGGCGAGTTCTGGTTGAGCCCCGGTTTTGCCGGGCAGTTCGCGGGTCTTTACCCGGCCTGCTGCCGATGCGGACGCGGACCGCGCGAGTTCGAGTGCCGGACGGATGCCGAACGCCAGCAGAGCCACGAGTGCGATCAGCAACGCGATATACCGGATCAGCAGCGGCGAGCGCTCGGCGTCGTTCAACAGCTCTGCCGGGATCGACGCGACGGGCGGTTGCGCGCGATTGCCGTCAAACGCGAGATCCTCGACCGTCAGCACATCGCCCCGCGCGGCATCGAAGCCAACCGCAGCCTGGGCCAGCGCCGTGAGATTCTGCAGTTCGGCGGGCGGCCACTGCTGCCACTGTCCGGGTGTGCTTTTGGATGCGGCCCGAACGAGGCGGTCATTCACGAGGATCGCGGCGGTCATGCGCCGCACGCGGCCCGGGCTCTGCACGACATGGCGCACTGTCTTGGACACGCCGTAGGTCCCGGCCTCGGTCTTGGAGCTTTCAGGCGGCGTAGTCACCTTGGGATAAACCGGCAATGCCTGCGCATTGGGGGCGTTCGAGGCCACGCCGGGAACACCCGCGGCAACCGGCTGGCCGCCTGTCGTCGTCTCGGTGCGCTGCATGGAGAGCGTTGCCGACTGGGTTGGATCGTACGTCTCCTGCGTCTGATCCGAAGCGGAATCGTCGTAGTCGAGGGTGACGGAAGCGCGCACATTCTCTGCGCCGGTTACCGGTTCGAGGGTCGCAACCAGCTTCTCTTCGAGCGCCTGCTCGGCGGTGAGGCGCATCGCATCGGGCGTTTTCGGGCCCAGTGGGAGATGGCCCGAGGCATCCACCAGAACCACGTGATCCGGGGTCAGATTGTCGACCGCCGAGGCAACAAGATTGCGAATCGCATCCGCCTCGCCGTCTGCCAAAGAAGCGTGTCGAAGCTTCAGAACAACGGAGGCCTTGGCGGGCCGCTCCTCGTCGCGAAAGAGAGAGGTGTGAGGCAGCACGATGTGAATACGCGCCGACTCCACGTCGGAAAGGGTGCCAACCGTGTGTTCCAGTTCGCCTTCGAGCGCGCGCTGATAGTTCACCTGTTCGTCGAACTCCGAGCCCACCCAGTTTGGCTTGTCAAAAAGCTCAAACCCGAGCCGGCCGCTCCTGACGCTTCCTTTCGCCGCAGTCGCGAGGCGCGCCTTGTCGAGTTGCGGGGCCGGGACCAGAATCTCGGTTCCATTCGAACCCACTTCAAATGGGATTTGGGCCTGGGTCAGCGTGATCCCTGTCTGGCGCGCGTCGTCTGGATCCATGCCGGCATAGAGGGTTCGCCAATCCGTGCGCAATCCGTACCAGGCAATTCCGGCGGCAAGCAGGGCCAGCATGGCCAAAGCGAGCAGGGTCGAGGTGCGGCGGCGCGGCGGCATCGAGGCCCAGAGGACACGGGCGCGCGTGGCCAACGCCGAAACGTCGGGAGCGAATGATCCCGGAGGAGTGCTTTTCGCCAGTTGGGTTCCCGTGGTGGCCATCGCTTAACCAGGTCAGAACTGCATGCCCATTACCTGCTGGTAGGCCTGCACTGCCTTGTTGCGCACTGCCAGCGCCAGTTCGAACGACATTTCGACTTTCTCGGTAGCGATCATCGCCTGATGCACATCCACTCCGGAGCCGGTCATCAACCCGTCGACCGCGCTTCGTGCCTGGGACTCAAGCGTGTTGATCTGATCGACGGAGTCAGCCAGCAGATTGCTGAAAGGCTCGGATGCCTTTGCAGCGGACGCCTTCGTGCCGAGCGCGGCGTCGAGACTCGTCGAGCCGGAGTGCAGGCTTTGGATCGCTTGGAACGCACTTTGCATACGCAACTCCTTTCTCTTCCCGCGCATCAACCTGGCCCACCGGCCAGTCAGCCTTTGGCAATCTCGAGAGCCGACGAGATCATGCCTTTCTCAGCCTGCACCGCGGAGCCATTCAGGCCGTAAGCACGCGTTGCCCCCATCAGGTCGACCATTTCTGTGATGGGATTAATGTCGGGATACGCGACATATCCATCCGCTCCCGCATCCGGATGGCCCGGATCGTACCGTCGCAGCGGCGGCGCCGGATCTTCGACAACGCCCGCCACCTCAACGCCGTTTGCGACCCGCGCATCGGGCGCCGTCGAGAGGCTGGATGCGCTGGCCAGAGAATCCAAAAAGCGCGGATCTCCCTGACCGGCGGCGAAGACCACCATCTGGCGCTTGTAGGGACCGCCTGTTGCGGTGCGCGTGGTTTCGGCATTGGCCATGTTGGCCGCAACCACCTCCGCGCGCACGCGCTCCGCCTGCATCGCCGATCCCGAAGCTTCCATCATGCCGAAGAGATTCATGGCGTCTGTTCCTTTTCCAGAACTACTTGCTGTCGGCGTGAATCGCATCCATGACGCGCGTATACTCCTCGCGCAGCAGCGCCACGCCGGTTTTGAATTTCAGTTGCGCCTCGGCCAGGTTCAGGCTCTCGCGATCCATGGAAACGTCGTTGCCGTCGGGCCGCGCCACGAGGCCGTCTACGGTGTTTACGCGCACCGGGTGCGCACTCGCACCGGCATCCACATCGGCCATCGCCTGGCGCATTTCGGCGTCAAAGTCCATGCCCACGGCCTTGTAGCCGGGCATGTCAATGTTGGCCATGTTGGCCGCTGTCAGCTTGGCCTCGCCGGCCGCGAGATCAAGATAGCGCGCGATCTGATCGCTCAACCGGGTTGCAACGTCCATCATCATGCGAAGCCTCCACAATCCGTGTCCTCGAATCAGTTGACCTCCAGACCAAAATCGATCTCCGCCGGCCCCAGCGTCGGCGAGTCTCCGGCCAGGATCACCGCCCGTTCCAGCACATGTTCGAGCTCGCGCACGTTGCCCGGCCACGCGTGCGCAGCGAGTTTTTCCATCGCGGCACGATCGATCTGCTTTCTCGGTGCATGGCGACCCAATTGCTGGAGGAAATGTTCTACCAGCAGCGGCAGGTCTTCGCCATGCTCCGCGAGCGGCGGGGTACGAACCAGAAAAACCGCGAGGCGGTAGTAGAGATCAGGCCGGAAGCTGCCGGCGCGCGCATTCTCGCCCAGGGGCTGGTGCGTCGCGGCTACAAGACGCACATCCACCGTCACCGTTTCGTTGTCGCCAACGCGTTGCAATTCGCCGCTCTCGACGAAGCGCAGCAGCTTCGATTGCAGAGCGAGCGGCATCTCGCCGATCTCGTCGAGAAAGAGCGTTCCGCCGTCGGCCGATTCGATGCGGCCCACGCGGCCCTGCACGGCCCCGGTAAACGCGCCGCGCGTGTGTCCGAAGAGTTCCGCTTCCAGCAGCGCCTCGGGGATGGCCGCGCAGTTGATCGCCACAAAGGGCTTTCGGCTTCGGTCCGAGAGCCGGTGTACGGCGCGCGCGACCAGTTCCTTGCCCGACCCTGTGGGTCCCTCGATGAGCACGGGCGTGGAACGGGCAGCAACCAGGCGAACGCGGCGGCTGATCTCGAGCATGCACGCAGCCATCCCGATCAGCTCCGGAAGACGCTCAATCGCCGGACTTCCGGTGTGCTGAGCGGCACGTGAAACCGGGGTGCCGGCACTTCCCGTGCCGGCGGCGTTGCCCGCGATACGCGGCGCGACATCGGTAGTGGATGCAGCGGGAATTGCGATGGGTTCAGCCATGGTGTGGTTCGGGACCCCAGGCATCGCGGGAGCAGTCTGCCAGGCCGCGGCATCCGAGTCCTGGCACCGGCGCAGCGCGTAGAGAAGTTCCTGCCGATGCGGCCCGCGCGGGCTTTCGACGGCAGCATTCCCTTCTGCCGTCACCAGGTCCACTCCGGGAAACGAGGAGCGGAACTCATGCAGAAATTCGTGTTGATTGAGATCGGGCAGCCAGCCGTCGACGATGACTGCTTCAGGTGTCGCGGACTCGGCCTCGCTCCACGCCTGCGCTCCGCTGCCGGCTTCGCGCACCTGCCAGCGCAGCCCGCTGAGCACGTCGTGGACGCGGCGGCGGAAACTGGTGTCGGCGCTGGCCACCAGGGCGGTGCGGGGGCGGATGCGCGCCCCGGAAGGAAGGACGGAAACGGTAGATGACATCGCGAAGCTCCTTTTCTGTCAGCGTGCCTGGGTAATCTCGACCTGCGGTGCAGACGGCCCGGATTCTGCATCGCGCGGGACAGGCGCCATCTGGCTCTCCGGCGGAACGCAGTATCCCTGGCCGCGCACGGTGCGGATCAGCCTGCCCGGCGGCGGATCGTGCAGCTTGCGGCGCAGGTAGTTCACATAGACGTCGACAATGTTGGTGGTTTGTGCCGGGTCCATCTTCCACACCGAGTCAAGCAGTTCCACTCGCGACACGCACTGGCCGCGATGCAGCAGGAGGTGCTCGAGAAGGGCGAACTCCTTGTTGGTGAGATCAAGCGGCTGCCCGCAGCGGCTCGCCGTGTGCTCGATGCGGCTTATCTCAACGTCGCCGGCACGCAACCTGAGGCGCGAATCGCGCCTGCGGCGCATCACCGCGCGGCAGCGGGCGCGAAGCTCCTGGAGGCTGAAAGGTTTGAGCAGAAAATCGTCAGCGCCACGGTCGAGGCAGCGAACCCGTGTTTCCACCTCAGACCGAGCGGAGAGAATAAGCACCGGCAATTCCGCATCGATGGCGCGGATCCGCTCCAGGACCTGCTCTCCGTCGAGCGCCGGCAGATTCAAATCGAGGATCGTCAGGTCGGGCATCCGTTCGCGATACGACTCGACTGCCTGCACGCCGTTCGCCGCCACCGTGACCTGATGGCCGTCGTTCTCGAGGGCGTGGCAAAGAAAGCGGCTCAGCGCGGCGTCGTCCTCAGCGATCAAGTACCTCATCGGTGCCCTTTCTGTCGCTCTCAGTTGCGTGACCGGCTGCTCAGGGTCACCGCACTTTCTATTGCCGCGGTATGCCGTGAGAGGCGGCTAACACGCGGCAGCCAACGTTCCACCATGCGACCGCGGCGGCGCGAACTCAAGGAAATGGGTCAGAAAACGTGAGGCGAGATTCCCAAATCGGATGGCAACCGCGGCAGTTCCGAAATGATCGCGATGTCTCGTCTTCGGCCTCGTTGCGACGGTGTGCCGGAACATTTCCTGAAACGGTACCGGGGTCAAAGAAAATGCGAAAAAATCGGCTTGCCATTCGCCTTCTGTTCGCTATAATGCGCGCATGGCTGTGACGCGAAGGCAAAAAGAGATTTTGGATTTTCTCGAATCATTCGTCGGCCGAAACGGCTATTCCCCGTCTTTTGAAGAGATTGCGCGGGGTATGGGGTTGAAGAGCCTGGCCACGGTGCACAAGCACATCAGCAACCTTGAAAAGAAGGGCCTGCTCGACCGGGTGCATAACCGAAGCCGGTCGATCGATGTGCTACCTCCCGGGGCGCGGACTCGCGCCAGCGACCGGCTGCCCCTGGCGGGACGGATCGCGGCCGGTGTCCCGGTGGAAACGTCGGAGACGCCCGAAAGCATCTCGCTGCATGACGTGGTAGGCAACCGCGACGTGTTTGCGCTGGAGGTTCGGGGCGATTCGATGCGCGACGAGCACATCATCAATGGCGATTACGTGCTGGTGGAGCGGACCCGCACGGCGCGCCAGGGAGAAATCGTGGTCGCGCTCGTCCACGGGTCAGAGACTACGCTGAAGCGCTTCTATGCCGAAGGCCAGGTGGTGAGGCTCCAGCCATCGAACATCGAGATGGAGCCGATCTATGTGCCGGCGGCGCAGGTTGCCATCCAGGGCCGCGTGCTGGGCGTTCTGCGCAAATACCGTTGAATGGCTGCGCCTTGAGGGGCCAGACTCAGCCGAGGCGGCGCGACTGGGCCGGAGACGAGACACGAAAAAGCCCGGCCATTCCAGCCGGGCCTTCGATTCAACAGCGCGGGCACTCAGGCCAGCAGGCGCTGCACTTTCTCTTCAATCACATTCTGGGGCACGTAGCCCACGATCTGGTCGGCGACTTTCCCGCCCTTGAAAAGCAGCAGTGTCGGGATTCCCCGGATGCCGTAGCGCGAGGGTGTTGCGCCATTTTCATCGACGTTTACCTTCGCTACTTTCAGCTTTCCCTCGTAGGTTGCTGCCAATTTGTCGACAATTGGCGCGATGGCCTTGCAGGGGCCGCACCAGACTGCCCAGAAATCGACCAGCACCGGCTGCTCGCTGCGCAGCACTTCCTGGTCAAAAGTTGCATCGCTTACTTCTAAAACTCCCAATCCCGCCATGTTTCTCCTTGCGGCAAAACGCCTTTCCTCAGTGTAAATCGAATTGCCGCCATCTTTGGATGCGAATGAGGCGCGAAAAGTCGCAAGCGGGGCTCAATTGCAGGAGTTACGCGATGCGGAGGGCGGAGAGAAAGAAGGCGCAGAAACTAGAAGCGCCCGGATCCTGTCAAGGATCTCGGGCGCTAGAGCAGCCCTCCCCCAGAACTGCCCACGCTGCGAATTTAGGGGGTTTCGAACTCAATGGCAAGCAAACTTAGGTAATGGCCGGAGTAATCACAAACGGGTGATTGGCGAGAATGATACCCCGCATAGCTCCCCAATTACTTGGGTATAACTAGAGCGATTTAGCAGCGCCGATTCGCAATGCATCCTGCCGGCGCGCGGCAAATGACTCATGCGCTCCGGCGGCCTCAAATCGGCATACCAACAACTCCGGCGGCGGCAGAGCGCTGACCGCGTCGCGGATGCGCTTCGAGGCTGGCTCGATCGATTCTTCCCTGTCCATGACGACGAGGACGGCGGGACCGGATCCGCTGAGAGCGACTCCGCAGATGCCATCGACGCCGACGAGGGGCAACAGCGGTGGGAGCAGCGGACAGACAGCGGCGCGATAGGGCTGGTGGATGCGGTCGGTCATCGCGACGCCAAGCAGGTCTGAGCGCCCTTGGGCAAACGCCAGCGAGAGCAGCGACGCGGCCTGGATATTGGCGATGGCATCGGCACGCGCGTAGCGGTCGGGCAGCATCGCCCGAGCCTCGCTGGTGGCGAGTGGGTTTTGCGGAAGCACGATGATGGCACGCCACGCAGGGGGAGGAGTGGCTGAGGCTGCGTGCACCTGTCTTCCCGCACATGCGGTAGCGACAAAACCGCCCAGCCAGCAGGCGGCCGCGTTGTCGGGATGGCCTTCGAGGGCGCAGGCCTCTTCCAGGATCTGCGCAGAGCTCCAGTCGAGACCGCCAAAATGGACGGCGAGAGCAACCGCGGCGACGATGCCGGCGGCGGAAGAACCGCAGCCCATGCCGAGCGGAATGCCATTCTGCATGCGGATGGCGAGCGGAACGACGGGCTGACCGTGCTCGCGCAGTATGCGCCGATAGGTTTCGAGGATAAGGTTGTCGTCGAGTCGGACGCAGCGGTCGGCGTCCCGGCCAACGGCCTCGATGGAGAACCGGTCGGCTGCGCCGGCTTCGATGTCAAGGTGCATGCTGAGCGCGACGGCGGCGGTATCGAATCCCGAGCCAAGATTGGCCGAGGTAGCAGGCAGGCGAAGGCGAATGCCGTTCATCGCGATTCGTCCTTGAGGGCAGCCAGAACGGCCTCTGCACTGGCGTCGAGCGAGCGTGCGTTGCGGCTCGCCGCGGCAATCTCTTTTTCGTGGCCGGCGGTTTCGGCTTCTGTAAGCAGGGTCCCGCGATGGAAATCGATGGTGTAGTCCGGATCCTTGAGGGTGTGGCCCGTGAGGATAAGCACAACGCGATCGGCTGGCGTGATCTTTCCATCCGCTCGCAGCTTTTTCAGCCCTGCCAGCGTAACCGCTGACGCGGGCTCGCATCCGAGGCCTTCGGCGCCCAGTTCCGCCTTGGCGATGGCGATCTCAGCCTCTGAAACATCGAGGCACCATCCGCCGGTGTCGAGCACGGCACGCGCGGCCTTGCGCCAGGAAGCAGGGTTGCCGATGCGAATCGCGGTTGCGCGTGTGTGTGCTTCCATCGGCTTCAACTCCGCGCCGCCGCTCTCTGCCAGGCTGCGCACCAGCGGATTGGCGCCTTCCGCCTGGATCACCGAGATGCGCGGCATGCGCGCCACCAGGCCAAGTTCGCGCAATTCCCGAAAACCCTTGGCGAGCGCCGAGCTGTTGGCGAGGTTGCCGCCGGGAACGATGAGATGGTCAGGGACCGTCCAGTCGAAGGCTTCGGCGATTTCGAAGGCAGGCGTCTTCTGGCCTTCAAGGCGATAGGGATTGACGGAATTCAGCAGGTAGATTGGCGCCTGCCGGATGATTTCTGCGAGCACGCGCACGCAGCCGTCGAAGTCGGTCTTGAGCTGGCAGGTCAGCGCGCCATAATCCACGGCCTGCGACAACTTGCCCCACGCGATCTTGCCATCCGGGATGAGAACAAGACTGCGCAGACCTGCGCGGGCAGCATAGGCGGCCATCGCGGCTGAGGTGTTTCCTGTGGAGGCGCAGGCGACCCACGCGAATCCGCGCTCCTTCGCCACACTCAACGCCGCCGTCATCCCCGTGTCTTTGAAGGACCCGGTGGGGTTCATTCCCTGGTGCTTGGCGAAGAGCTGGTCAACGCCGGTTGCCTTAGCCGCGCGCGCAAGCAGATAAAGCGGCGTGTTGCCTTCGCGCAGCGAAATGGCATTGCCGAAGCTGTCGAGAATGGGCAGCAGTTCGCGAAAACGCCAGACCCCGGACTGGTCGAGCGCTTCAGTGGAACAGCGGCGTTCGCGCCACAGCCACTTGAGCGCGCCGGGATTGGGGCGGTCGTGTCCCTGGCGCTGGCTCCAGCCTGGATACTCCACTTCAAAAAGATCGCCGCAGGACATGCAGCGAAAGTTCGGCTGCGCGTCGGCGCCGCGGATTCGTTCCCCGCATCCGAAACAGCGAAGCTGATGCAGATTGTCGTTCATCCTTGGTGTTAGCCTACCAGCGGTAGACGAATTTGGTCGATTCGGAGCGGTAATCACATGATGAAATGGATAGCGGCGTCGGTCGTTGCCCTCGCTTGCGTATCCGGGGTGCGGTCGCAAACGGTTTTGCATGTTGCGGCGGCCGCGGACCTTGAGCCAGTCCTTCCGCCGATTCTCAGCAGCTTTCAGCATGCGACCGGAATTCGCGTGGTGGCAACCTACCAGGCCTCGGCGACGCTGACAGCGCAGATCGAGAACGGGGCGCCCTTCGACCTGTTTCTCTCCGCAGACATGGGCTATCCGCGCCGGCTGGTCGATGCGGCCATCGCCGAGCCGGCCTCGCTTGCAACCTACGCCCGAGGGACGCTGGTCCTCTGGAGGCGGAAGGACTCATCTCTGCCGCCCCTTTCCATTCCCCTTTTCCGCGATCCCGCGCTCAAGCGGCTGGCGATTGCCGATCCTGACCGCGCGCCCTATGGACGTGCCGCGGTTGCAGCGCTCACCAGACTGCATGTGTATGATCAGCTGAAGCCGCGCATCGTGACGGCTGAGAACGTCGCGCAGGCAGCGCAGTTCGTCGAGTCGGGCAATGCCCAGGCAGGGCTGATCTCGCTCACCCTGGCGCTTACGCCACAGCTTAAATCGAGCGGAGAGTACTGGATTATGCCGCGCGGACTCTACCCTCCGATTGAGCAGGGCGTAGTGGTCATCCGCAGAACCAAGCAGCAAGCCGCCGCGCAGCAGTTGCTCAACTACCTGCTCGCAAGCGACGCGCAGGCGCAATTTGCCAAGAGCGGCCTGACCCCGGTTCGTTGAGCATGATCGACTGGCAAGCGTTTGCACTGACATTGCGTCTGGCCACGGTCACCACGGCCATCCTGCTTGCAATTTCGATTCCGCTCTCGGCCGTGTTGGTGCTGGGCCGCGGACGATGGCTTGCTGCGCTGGAAGCGATCGCGACGCTTCCCCTGGTTCTGCCTCCAACGGTGCTGGGATTCTTTCTGCTGGTTCTGCTGGGGCCGCGCACGGCGTTCGGCCGCGGCATCACCGCGGCGCTGGGGCATCCTCTCGCTTTCTCTTTTTCCGGACTGGTAGTCGGCTCGGTGATTTACAGCCTGCCCTTTGCCGTGCAGCCTTTGGTGGCCGGGTTTGCCGGAGTTGAGCCTGCCCTGCTCGATGCGGCGCGTCTGCTGGGCGCAGGGCCGGTCCGCGTGGTCTTCACCGTGCTGCTTCCGCTGGCGCGCCGGTCGCTGCTGGCCGCAGCCGTGCTGAGCTTTCTGCACACCGTGGGCGAGTTCGGCGTGGTGCTGATGCTCGGCGGAGATATTCCCGGATCCACGCGCACACTTTCCATCCTGCTTTACAACCAGGTGGAGAACTTCGATTACGCGGCAGCCGACCGGACGGCGGCGATCCTGGTCGCATTCAGCCTGGTCGCTCTGGTGGCCATTTACCTGGGCAGCCGGTTGCGCGGAGGACGCCATGCTTGAGTTTGTGCTCGACGCACGGCGCGGCGCCTTTCATCTGCAGGTGCAGTGCCGCTTTGCATCAGAGTGGACCGTGGTCTTCGGTCCCTCGGGTGCGGGCAAGAGCACATTGCTGCGGCTGCTCGCCGGGTTAGACCGGCCCGATCGCGGCGAGATCGATCTCAATGGAAAGACGCTGACGAACACTCCGAAACACATCCATGTGAAGCCCGGCAATCGCCAGACTTCTCTCGTCGCGCAACATCCCGCGCTGTTCCCTCACCTGACCGTACGCGCAAACGTTGCGTATGGCCTTGCGAAATTAGATCGAACAGCACGCATTGCCCGCGTGGACGAGATGCTCGACCTGGTCGACGCGAAAAGCCTCGTGGAACGGCGACCACCGAACCTGTCTGGAGGCGAGGCACAGCGCGTGGCACTGGCTCGTGCGCTGGCGCCGGCGCCGAGATTGCTGTTGCTCGATGAGCCCTTTTCTGCCCTCGACGGCGCGGCCAGCGATGCCTTGCTTGCCCGCCTGCGGCCTTGGTTGCACGACCACCGCATCCAGACGGTTATGGTGACGCACGATGCAACGGACGCTTACGCGATGGGAGCCGAAGTTGCGTTGCTGCGCGAGGGGCGCGTGGCAGCGATGGGGCCCGTGACCGAAGCGCTGGCCTCGGAACGGGCGCGGATCATGGCCCGGCTCGACGGAATCTAAGGCCCGACCGTCTCCGGTTCCATCTCAAGGCGGATACCAAAGCGTGCTTCAACCGCGCCCCGGATCGCATCGGCCAGCCGCAGGATGTCGGCTGCTGTGGCGCCACCTCGATTCACGAGGGCCAGTGGGTGCCGCGATGAAATGCCTGCCGCGCCCATGGCCTGTCCTTTTGAGAAACCCGCTTGCTCGATGAGCCATGCCGCCGGAACTTTGACGGCGTGTTCCGATCCTGTTCCAGCAGAAAAACGGGGCGGCTCCTGGCCGCTCACTGCAGCGATGCGACGCACCGTGTCTGCATCTACGACGGGGTTCTTGAAAAAGCTGCCGGCGCTGCGGCAATCGGGATCTCCCTCAACGAGCAGCATGCCCTTGGATTGCCGGATGCGCCGTACCGCCGATGCGACTTCGGCAAGATTTGCAGCGGAGCCATGGGGAAATGCGCGCCGCAAGTCCCCGTAGTGAAGCGCGGGCTTGCCGCCGGGCGCGAGACGATAATCCACCCGCGTGACAATGTAGCGTCCGCGATCGGCTGAATTGAAACGGCTGCGTCGATAAGCGAATCCGCATTCTGCCGCGGCAAACTCGACGAATTTCCGCGCGGTAAGATCGAAGCCTCGCACGCAGTCGATTGACGATGCGACTTCCTGCCCATATGCGCCGACGTTCTGCACCGGCGTGCCGCCCACCGTGCCGGGAATGCCCGCGAGGCACTCGATGCCGGCGCAATTGTCCTCGACGGTGCGCCTCACAAATCGATCCCAGCCTTCCCCTGCCGCTACCCGATACCGGCGCGCCGCACCGTCGTCTTCGGGCTCGACGCCATGAAGCTCGATATGCAGCACAAGCCCATTGAATCCAGCATCGGAGATGAGCACATTGCTGCCGCCGCCCAGCACAAACAGCCCAACGCGATGTTCCGCTGCCCACGCCGCGGCTTCGGCGACCTCGTCCTCGCTCGTGACAGAAGCAAACCATCGCGCCGGGCCGCCAATGCCGAACGTGGTGAATGGGGCGAGTTGCTTGTTTTCTTCCAGAAGCACTTGCCCTCAAGGCTACACCACGGCAAGTTTGCCGGTAGAATGGAAACAGGCGGCTTTCTCCGCCGGAGGCGAAATGTATCCAGAGATCATGGTGATTCCGATGCGCGAGGAATTGGTTCGCGCCGGCATTCAGGAAGCTCCCACTGCAGAAGAAGTGGACGCGGCAGTATCGCAGCCGGGCACAACGATGCTGGTTGTGAATTCGATTTGTGGCTGCGCTGCCGGCAAGATGCGGCCGGGCGTGCGTCTTGCGCTGGCCAACAGCGCGAACCAGCCCGATCGCAAGATCACTGTGTTCGCGGGGCAGGACCGCGAGGCCACGGAGCGGGCCCGCAGCTACTTCGAAGGCAATCCGCCGTCCTCGCCGGCAGTAGCGCTGCTGCGCAACGGCAAGCTGGTTTATCTCATGCAGCGTTCATTCATCGAGCAGACGACGGCGCAGGAGATCGCAGGCGAGCTGATTCGGGTCTTTGACGAGTTCTGCGCGAAGACGCCGGCGTAGGGCCTTTCTAGAAATCCAGCAGACAGCATGATCCTTCGGCTGAACCAGAGACGAATGGATTCTGCTTCAAAGGGCTTTGCTCAACGCTGAACTGGGGCATTCGCCTCGCCGGTGGCTAGTGCTCTCTGCACCCGGCTATGTTTGCGGCTGTACCCGAAATAGATAAACAAGCCAAAGATCAGCCAGCTTCCGAAGCCGATCCACGCCGGCGCATCCAGCGAAAACATCAGCGCGAGCGACACGATCATTCCGCAGATGGGAACCAGCGGCACCCAGGGGGTGCGGAATGGCCGGGTCAGTTCCGGATGGCGCACGCGCAGCACCCAGACCCCGAGGCTCACAATGGTAAACGCCAGCAACGTGCCCAGGCTGACCAGCTCGCCGAGCAGCGTGATGGGGAAAAGAGCAGCGAGAAACGCTGCCAGGCAGCCCACCACGATCGACGTCAGGTAGGGCGTGCAGAAGCGCGGATGAAGCTTGCCGACCCAACTCCAGAGCAGGCCGTCGCGCGACATGGTATAGAGCACGCGCGACTGGCCCAGCAGCATCACCAGCATCACCGAGGCCAGTCCTGCAATCGCGCCCAGGTCAATCAGCACGACCGCCCAGCCGACGCCGATCTCCGCGGCCCCGTCGGCAACCGGGGCAGCCACGTTGAGCGTTGTATAGGGTTTCAGTCCCGTGAGCAGCCCGGCGACGAACATGTACAGAATCGTGCAGACGATGAGTGACCCGAGAATCCCGAAAGGCATGTCTTTCTGCGGATTCTTTGCTTCCTGTGCGGCCGTGGAGACGGCATCGAATCCGATATACGCGAAGAACACCACGCCCGCTCCGCGCATGATGCCCGACCATCCGTACTGGCCGAAGTGCCCTGTGTTCGGCGGAATGAACGGGTGCCAGTTGGCCACCATGTGCGGCCAGTGGCCGAACGCGAAGATGCCGGCAAGGCCGATGAAGAACAGGACGATGGACACCTTGATCATCACGGCGGTGCTGGTGAAGTTGGCTGACTCGCGCACGCCCACGATCAGGATGACGGTGATCACGACGATCGCCAGCATCGCGAAGACGTCCACCTGCGCCGAGAAGACGTGTCCGAAGAGCGGAATCGCGATATGCGGCGTGGGATTGAAGGGCAGCTTCGTCCCAAAGAAACCCAACAGGCTCGCGACAAATCCGCTCCAGCCCACGGCGACTGTCGCCGCGCCGAAGGCGTACTCCAGCACCAGCGCCCATCCGATGATCCAGGCCACCAGCTCACCCATGGTCGCGTATCCGTATGTGTAGGCGCTGCCCGCGATCGGCAGCATCGATGCGAACTCCGCGTAGCAGAGCCCGGCAAACACGCAGCCAATGCCCGCGATGATGTACGAGATCACGATGGCCGGGCCGGCAAATTGCGCCGCCGCTGTCCCCGTAAGAACAAAAATGCCGGCGCCGATAATGCCGCCGATGCCGATCGAGATGAGATTGATCGGTCCCAGAGCACGCTTGAGCGAGTGCTCATGCGATTCGTTGGCTTCCGCA
>Ga0335072_10003973_pt1 | contig 22126 bp, 27 predicted proteins | sample Lox_Sample_21_FD_206725 | JGI IMG/M metagenome (GOLD analysis project Ga0335072, IMG submission 206725) | Soil microbial communities from Loxahatchee National Wildlife Refuge, Florida, United States - Lox_Sample_2.1 | ecosystem: Environmental > Terrestrial > Soil > Wetlands | place: USA...
CCGCCCAATGCAGTGCCGTCCCTCCGTTGTTATCCTTCGCCCCGACGTCGGCCCCTTGCTCCACCAGCAGCCGCACCACCGCCTCGTGCCCGTTATCCGCCGCCCGGTGCAGTGCCGTCCCTCCGTCCTTGTCCCGCGCCTCGACGTCGGCCCCTTGCTCCACCAGCAGCCGCACCACCGCCTCGTGACCCCACCTTGCTGCGAGATGCATGCCCGACTGCCTCTCCCTATTCGTTTGAGTCGAATTAAATCTTTCAGAAATCAAGTAATCCAAAATCCAAAGCAATCCAAAGGTACACGCCAAAAACAGAGGCGTTAATGGTGAACTAGCCGCTGCCCTCAACTGGTGTCGTAGAGGGTCGTCCCACTCTAATGACCGCGATAATTCCTCGGCAACTGGTGTCCATTTTTTGAATGAAGGAGCTGCGTCGCGGCCCTGAAGCAAGAATCGCCTAACTTTGTCTCTATTCTTACACGTCAGTTGATCGCTTCCAACGCTCTGGCAGTGTATCGGCCAGTACAAAATTGCGTATGGTCTGAATATGTTGTCTTGCTTGAGCTTTAGCTCTGATAGTTGTCTCGGTTCTGAGACGTGTATGTCGATACATCTCTCTAAGGCAGTCGTATGGGTTTCGATTTCGGTATAGCCTTCCCGGCCCTCTAAGTATTCACGGACGGAGAGGTGAGCGAATCGAAATATGTCAAGCTCCACATCCAAAACCACCATGTTACAACACATATCCAACAACTCGATATTGGATAGCTTCAAACACTTTCCATCAGTGTCCGCCGATATAGCGGCAATAAACTCTGGACTTTGTAGAGGTCTTAGTGCGCAGAGCAGCCATTTCATCGCTCGCTCCGCTACCGCTCTACTGGTGAGTCCTGAATCTTGGATCCGCTGGTAGATGATGTCGTACGACTCCTTCAAAGTCTTCGGAAGCCGCCCAAGCTCTTGAATGATGTCTTCCTCGTGCTTCATTCGTTGAGAGTCACAGAGATTCTGAATCTGAAGACTGGCCCACCGAAACCTGGCACATTTAGCCAATAAGGGGAGATCATGGAGGACGCGTAAAGCCTACATTCCTTGGGCTCCACCTGCTAACGTGGCGATTATCTGACTCTTCAGCCCTTCCGAGACCCGACCGCTAAGCAGTCTCTTGTCTTTAATGCACTGGGCCACCTCTAAGTGAATGAAGCGTTCAATGTCCTCGCTGTTATCACTCGCTCGAATGAATAGGTTCGGCGAGTGGTTCAACCGGCAAACGATGTCGTTGTCATCTCGACTAGATACGAACACCTTGACAAGACTAGCTGACTGCTGAATGATGTTATCTAGACCAGTAAGTAGTTCGTGTCGTCGAGCCGGGTCACATTCGTCAAGCGCATCAATGATAATCGTCGCAGGATTGCTCTCCAGGAGATTCACAATAAGACCTACGCATTCCATGGCCGACAATTTTGCCGGTTCGCATCCGTTTTCTTCGGCTTCTGCTATTGCTTCTTTGTAAGTCTTTGCCACAGGATCTCGAACAGGTAGGGCTGAGTTTAAGCAAGACAACTGCTTCAGGATACTTCGCATGATCTCGTCCGGATCGGCACGTTCTGGCTCAGCTGCATTTCGCGCACAGTAAAAGTATGAGATGGGTGCGGGTGCTGTGGTCTTGTCATTTTCGGTTTTAAGGTATTCAATGACCGAAAATCTGAGGTACGTTAACCAAAAATGGGGGAGAATGATATGAAAAAGAACGTACACGAGCTTGCTCTTTCCTGATCCAGCTACGCAAAAGATTAGTCATGTCTGGGTCTCTGAGTAAATCGAGGCAGAACTGACGGATGCCATGTAACCACAATATCGAAGACACACTGGATTTCATCCATTCGATAAATTCCGTCTTCTGCTGCAGCCACAATCCTGAATTGGACAAAAAATCCTTCCCAATTGTCTTATGGTGAGTGTTATGTGGTACAGTAGACATCCACCGAAATAATTGCTGACGTTCAGATTCTAGATCTACTGTTAGACACTCTACAAAACATTGGATACATACTCTACTCGCTTTTGAGCGCATCATGAAGCTCTGACAGCTGGGTGGCCGAACGGTTGATGGGCCTTTCCAACTGACCGAGGATGATCTTCAACTTCTGCACTTCGGCGTTCACGTGTTGGTGATCTGCAAAACGGGCTGCTCAGCTATTGAAAAGATTGCTACGTCACGAACAAATAAGCTATAGCAGGGCGATGCTGCTTACCTGCGGCTAACTGCTGAACGCTTCGTTGGACGTTGTACACTCCATCACCCATGTTTTGGCTGTCTGCATTGGTGTTGTCAGTGTTTCAGTTCGTTGATGGTTGTGCGTGGAAATGCAAAACTTACATTCCGCGTCCACGAGACGTACGCAGGCATCAACATTGCTCTGCTCTGCTGATATCCTGTGGAGATATGAATCCACGCTAGCCTCTGTAGGCTGCACTATCGATATTGCCATGCGCTCTAAGTCGCCAGGTCAGTACATCACGCGCATAAAGAGGAGCATAGGAGCATCTGAACGCACCAGCAATGTTCCGATTATAGTACCGGGCAGCTTTTGCAAGATACTCCAATACGGCCGAATAAAGTTTGACAATAGATTGTTTGAGTTGGCCATCTGCCGCCGCTGCAGAGTTTGTCTGTAGGTACAGTCTTTCAAAGATGGTGTAGCGTGTAATCAAGTTAGACACGTGTTCAATTCCCTCAACCATGGCACCAAACGTCTGACTGTCATTAACCGCCCCCTAAAGAGACAGAATTAATGTTGGGGTAATTTTGCAGGATGTGGAAAAACTTAAGTACCTGAAGAATGAACCGAACGCCAGCCCACGGTAATGACGCATGCCCGGTATCATACTGGACTGCAATGTCTCCAAGCTCTTTAAATTTGTTCACCCACACTACCGCCTTCTCCAATTTGTCACGTATGATGATCTCTTTGTTGCCCTTTTTATACTTCCAACGCTTTTCCATGCAAAGTCGCTTTTTATCGTTGACGGCCGTGAGGACGTCATCTAGTATGGTCAATTTGTCCTTACGGTTGAAATCAATATGCTGCTTATCTTCATCACTTAAGGTCTGTACCGCCTTCTCCCATAAGTTTTCGGTCGACCTGCAATTGTCAAAAATGCATCAGCTTTATACTCTTAGGCGGGGGATTGTACGCAAGAGATCATCCTCACAAAAGAGTCATAGCGTGAGCCACGGGCGTGCTTTGCGTATGGGCCGACGTAATGTGCCAGGCGTCGCTGATGAAGACATCTGGTGCTGGCGAGTATAAGGTTATAGATCCTGCTCGACGAGAATATCACAAGGACATTTCTGGGAAGGTAAGTGGCTGCTTGTCGTTGCAGTTAGAGATATCACCGTTTAATTCGAAGGCGACCAATCCTTGAAAGGAGGTGGAATCTGCGATTGAACGAAGCTTTGACGTTGCTATCTAGCTAGAATGGTTGTGGGATGTTTCATCCTACCTAGTGGCTACGAGGGTCTAACGGGTGATCAAGCATTGACAAAGCAACACGATTGGAAAGTGGGTTCAAATGATCTGTCCATACGCTAAAGTTCTAATGAAACGTTAATGGTAAGGCTTCATGCTCGAGGGCGATTCTTGCATCATCGTGTAAGAGGTGTGAGGGAAACGCTGGTCAGTAGGGAGAGGCGCGCCAGGCCGCGGGGCCTAATCGCCGAGACGCTTCAGATCGAAGCGACTTGGAAGGAAAACAGGGCTCAAGAACGTCAAAGCTTGGCATAAGAGAGTTTAAAGCGGTGGAAAACGCGCCGTTTTCTGCCGGCTTTTCATAGGCATCTCCACGAGATACAGACGGTAAACAGTACAAGTACAAAAGGCTCCAGCGGCGTCGCGCCGAAGTATTTTCTTGGCGTATTTTTCGTCCCGCAAGTCCTACTATTACCCAAACGACATATTTTCATCTTTTGTAATACCTCTGGGAACTCTGGGCCCTGCAGACTGGACCCCGTGTATGACTCGAATACCTTTGACACCTGTCGTACATTCCTGAGCTCGGTGCAGGCTCGAAACATGGCATCCGCCCATACAACTCTGGATGCAGCAGCGGTTGATCGCAAAGCCCGCCTCGCAAAGCTCGCATCCCTGAAACGCAAGCAACCCTCAACAGAGACAGCTACGAATGAATCTACGACTGAGGACGGCGACAAGTCCTCGCAGACGCCTGCATACCTCTCAGGGCGGAACTATGACGTGCAAACACGAGGCCCAAAGCTCGGCTTCGAAAATGCACCATCTGCAGATGTTACGACCCTCGAACAGCAGGCGGATGTTATCGCTTCTGAAACTGCAAGTCAGGCGGCGAAAGATGAAGCGGAGGCAGAAAAGGGGATCGACCTATTCAAGCTGCAGCCTAAAAAACCGAACTGGGATCTGAAGCGAGATCTTGCTGAGAAGATGAAAATCTTGGATGTACGGACACAAAATGCCATTGCGCGGTTAGTCAGAGAACGGATAGAGAATGCAAAGAAGGAGGTGAAGCAAAAGGGGAAGCAGGTCCAGACAGAAGGCGATGGACAGGGCGAAGAGTTGGGTATAGACGGGAATGCCTTGGTGGAAGGAGTCCATTTGAGAGAAAAAGAGAAGGAAGACGATGAGAGGCGCGAGAGGGAGCTGAATGAGGAGGATGGCATACCATGAAGTCTCCGCGGCTACAGGAACCTCGGAATATCATCTGACGCAGGGAACAACGGAAGAGTCAAGATGTGGACACTAAACAGAAGCTTGACATCACACATTCCTATTTCAGGTCACATTCGCACCCTGTGAAGCACAAGAGATACCATAACGGCGGGATTCTATCATGCGAGCTCCTCGACTCCTTGCTCCCTGTCGTACACGACCTTCGAGAGCGTAATCCCTATTCAAAGATCGCTGTGGATTTCCAAACAAACGCTGATGCAAAATTCCGATATCTTGAAGCATTGACATGAGCATTACCCACTTCAACCCCGAACTCTTAATTACCGCACCATGTTCATTGATTGGGTCAGTGCCAGCCGTCGACTGTACGGACTCAAACTTCGTTCCTTACGGACCGGCCGGCTTGGAGCAAATTGCTGCGCGTTGCCACTGTGTGTCGATGTATCTCCTTTCCCGCCGCGATCAAACCCATGGCGATCCATCCTACTATCGATGTGATCACTCCTTCGCGGTTCTTGGTCAATAATATGGGGAGTCATGGATCTGCGCTCTCGTGCAATTCGGCTTTTGTCAATGCTCTCACTGTGACTTCGGCTTCTGCGACTGCCCCGCTGAGAGTTAGGTCTGCCGCGCGATTCCGGACTGATTGTCCTACGCCGTCTTCTCCTGTGGTCATCCCGCTCTTTTCGTGGTAACGAACGATTAGATGAGGAGTACGACAGTGAAGAACTTGGTCGATGTCTGCGCTTGCGGTCCCTTGAAGATTGAAAATTCAAGTCCTCTCTTTGAGACATCATTGGCTCATCTCCGCCACGCCTTGGTCGCTTCGGTGAGATCGAAAGATTGGTTGAGATGGTTGAAATGGAGTCTGAGGCACTGGCTGAGATTGAACGGGCCCTTTTCCGTGATTGGGAAGATGGATGTTGGGGGCTGGGAGATTGTCTCTCCATTGCGCGTCCCCTTTCTTCATCCTTCTTGGCCAAGAGCTCATCAGCAAGCCCATCCCTACAATAGCCAGTTAGTTAGATCCAGTCGAGCAAACAATAGAACGAATAAGCACATCTTGAACAAAATCACATACTTCCGTAAAAGATCATTAGGTACATCACTTGATAGTTTGGGCGCAAGTTTGGGATTGAATAGTTGCTGCGTTCTTGAAGGCCGTGAGACATATGGACGCTCTTGAGCGGTCGCCTTGCACTCGTAGCTGTAATGGCGTAAAGACTGGTCAGCCAGGCTGAAAAAAGAACAAATATCGTGAGGGAGGTCCTATCTTTTTTCAAACATTTTTGACATGTTGTATTGGATGTGGCTTTCTGCTGGCTACTCAGACCGGGTACAGTCTTGTAACGATTCATCGATGTAGCAGCTGGGGGCCGCGTGGAACCAGCAGTTGATATTTGATATGCCTTGACTGTGACTGTGACTGGTACGACCTGGGAGCAGCCGGGGACACTTAAACGGCTGGACGATACAGGTACGACAGCGAACAAAGAATATTCTATCTGATGAGACAATGATCTGTAATTTATCAGGTGCCAGTGCAAGTAGAATCTACCTTCACAAGGCCTCTCGAAGAACAGTTTTGGTCAGCGCCGACATTGCGCCTGCCAAGACAAGGTCCCCCCATGCGTGAAGGCGGCTCATACACACCGCATCTGAATTTAGCCCTCTCCAGCCTCGACTCGCACATCCTTTGCAGCGCACAAATCATGGCCTCGATGACCATCGAAAGTTTGTGAGTCTGCACTAGCCGCTCAGGAGGACACAGCAGACTTGTGTTTTCCCTCACTTTGAAGGACTTTCTGCATATTGCCTCACTTTTCGTCCCCCCCAAAAAACCTCCAACTGGTTCAGAGGTGGCCTTCCCCTGGTAACCACTCAGCGCAAGTCACTGTCGGTTCCTACAGCGCAAATCAGTGGTAATATTTCGAACACAGCCTCGAAGCATTGTACAGAATATTAGTGCGGTCTTATTTCTGTCGAACCCGCTTTTCAAGGTCGCCGGTGTCATACTTGAAAGCTGTCTTCACGATTACTACCGAGCACCACCCCAAATCAAGACCGACATCACAAATTCTGTATGGAGTCCTTCGGTCTACGAAAGAGATGTGCCTTCTTGTGGCATCAAACAGTGTGAGCAGGGGACCGGAAGGGCTTGAAAATTAGTTTCCGATATTGCTTCTTGGGTTTGTTAGGATTTGACGTCGCACTCGGGTTGTGGCCTATCCCTCATTCCCCGGATACGATTGTGACGAATTTCTTTGGTCATAATGGCGTCTCATACCTTGGGGGTTATCAACGTGAAGCCGTCTTTTGCAAAGGTCAGTACAACCTTCAGCCTCAGTCAGAACGAGTGCAGCTGACGTCTGATTTCATGAACAGGTTGCAGCTATGGCACCTCCTCCTAAGTCCAGTGTAATTCCCAGCAGTCAACAGCCGCCCCCGGCTACAAATATTCCCAACAGTCCTGGAAAGCCAGCTCAAGTCAACAGAGAGCCACCCTCTGTACCTATGCCCAAGGTGGTTGATTCTTCAACTGGGCTAGCTGGCGAGCACAATAAGGCCCAGCCTGTTATTCAAGGCATAGAAAAGTTGGCATTAGCAGAGAACCAGTCGTCTAAGAAGCAACCCCAAACTCTTCAGGGCCGTGAAGGTATTCGCTCAGGCACAGACTCAGCAGAAGACGATCAGTCGCATTTGTCTAGTTCATCGACGAAAGGACCAAGCTTCGACACCAAAAGTATGGCCTCAGCCACTACATTTGCGATGGACGAGAAGGAGTCATTGAGACCCGACGACAGCGCCAGCGTTCAAGCTGGAGATGAGGAAGAGCACAGTTCGCCTCACGGCTCTGCTGTTACCAGCTCCCAGCACAACTCTGATGTGGGCGCGGCTCCTGTTCGCGTTCACCTTCGCGATGGCTATAGTGGTATCAACGTCGCGACAAGACGGCCACCGGTCGGCCTAATGCAGAATCCCCCTCGTTTCGGAGACTTTCCTTTGCCTTCGTCCACAGATCTGTCCCAGTTGCCCGATGACGCGCCACAACCTGATCCAGCCGAGATTACTCGTCCTCCACCACCCAGCGATCGTTCACTCTCTATATCTCCAGATGAGAAATTGCTAGATGCAATGGGCACACCCAAAGATCGATTCCTGTTGCTTCAGCTTGAAGAGATGATCATTGCATTCATTACGCAATCCCAGTGAGTCCCCACATAGTGATATCAGTATCAGCATTATATTGACGTACAAAATAGGGACGATTTCCTCGACTTGCCTCCACAAAATTCGTTCGGGCGCCTCTTGGCCCATAAACTTGCGGACTACTACAACCTGGCACATTACAACCTATCTCACTACGTGAATAGTGACACCAGCTCTGTGAGGCTGTTCAGAGGAGTATGCTCTACTTTGTATGTGATGGGCTCCCCTTTCAAAAGACCGTCAGCTAACATTTTAGTAGGCCAACTTCATTAAGTACTATCTCCAGCGCCATGTCTGCAAATGGAGCCCAATCAACGAATGCAGCCGCATTCAAGATTATGCGCAGAGGTGGGCTTGGTCCGGGTAAGGGTTCAGCTGGTGCGAGCACCGCGCCAAGCTCTTCAGTACCGTCCAAGACAACTTCCGAAGCGGGTGCCGATACGACAAGTGACGAAGGCGTTATGTCAGCCGCCGAAGGTACACTGTCCAAGGACAAATCGAAACTGACGCGGGAAGAAAAAGAGGCTCATTACAAAGCCGCCCGAGAGCGCATCTTTGGCGACTTGCCTATAACCACCGAAAGTAGTTCAACAGGAGAGGCATCTGCAAGCATGTCGCGCTCTAGTTCTTCGAGTGGCAAGAGGAAATCCCATCGACAGCGTGCTCCTAAGGATGACAGCTTCGAAGCACGTTCACAGTTTGTCCCAGGTTATGGAGGGATGACATACTCACCAGCACCGAGTCAGTACCAACCAACATTTGGGAACGCTCCGTACCCAAGCCCGTATGGGAGCAGCCCTGGCGTCATGCCTGGCATGGGCTATAGCAATACTCCCACGCCGTCCTTCCCAGCGTATGAACCGCAAACAGCCTTCAATGGACCTCAAAGCTTTCTGATGGGATTCCCTCAGCAATATGGCTCGAATGATGGTTGGCCGTCGGTGCAGCCATCCCAACCTGGAAGCTTCTATAATTATGGTACTAATCCCACTCAGTCGACTCCAATGTATCCCCAAAATTCCGTGCAGCCACCTCCGATGAATCAATACCCTCAGCCAGTCCAACCAAGCTTTCCCCAGATGAACCAGAGTTGGACGCAAACCCAATATCAAGGAGGCTTGCAGCACACGCCTATGATGCAAGCTGCGCAAGCTGTGCCCTGGTCGAATTTCCAGCCGCAGGTTAATAATCCTGGCAACACTCCTTATCCTTACGGACAGCTTCCTTCCCAGGCATATGGCACCAATTATCCAACCCCTAACCAACATCCTCTGCCCGGCAGTTACAACCGATCAATCTTTAATCCGCAAACACGGTCATTTGTGCCTGCCAACTCAGCAGGGCGGTTCAATGCGAAGTCTGGAAAACCCAACCAGTCCAAGGCACCTGGAAGGAATGGTGGAAATCAGGAACATGCCAAACCCACCGAGACTGTGCACAATGCACCAGGCCGCTCTAGTCTCTCACCACAGCCAACTAGCAACGGCGTAGTGCCGTCGAAGGCACAAGGGGAGTCTATCCAAAGTAAATGGGGAACGCCACCACATCTACCGAAGAAGCCTCCACCTTCTCAAGTTGCATCTGTGTTTAAGTTCGAAACGACCCCGCCACTTCAATCCCAACAAGCGCACCCCTCCATGCCATCAGCCATGGCCGTTTCCAATCAGTTGGGCGTATCCGGGGGCGTTGCAGGATTTTCGGGAGGTATCAACGGTGGTCTGGCAGCAGGCCCATAAGGACCACATCAGGCATCTCTGGCGTCTTCAGCATTATTCGATGGAAAAGGGTCAGGATACAGCATTGGGGGATGGCGCAGTAGATGATTGGGAAATTTGCACGACCTTGGGTCTCGCATTAAGACACGATGGAGGGCATCCGAAGCCCGGTACTCAGGCGCTTATGAATGGTGCTATCAAAGTGTGCAGGTAGGTGGTACAGACGAGCCATCACCCCAAAGCAAGTGTTCAAGTAATCTTGAGAATCAAAAGGGCACTTCCCCGGTCTTTTTTACTGGAGGACAATGCTTTGCATCGCAAGTTGTCCCCACATGGCGGGCAAGGTTCCGTGTCTCCAGTGACGCCTGTTGGCTTATCGGCACCGTTTGGCGCCTCAACCCCACAATGGACCTCGACTCCAAGTCCCCAACTCGCGCAGTCGGCGCCCCTTCTAACCAATAATGCAGTCATGCTTGACCCATTCGTACGCCACGCCCCGCCTTTTGCCCGCCGAGCGCTGAGGCTTGCGCCCTTTGTCACTCGTTCATTCCCACGCTCAACAAAGTTTTGTGGTGGGTCCTTCCGCCGCTGACCGTCCGCCGTGGCTGCTTGCCCTTCCTCTTCCCAATCATGTCATTAATCTTTCTCTTTTCTCTTTCTCTTTTGTCTAACGGTCACTCGGTCAAGTCATCACTCTAGATCCCCTATACTTTTTCCATTGGCGGGCTCACAAATTCCTTCTCTGGTCTTAGGGCCCCTGTTTGTTGCGGGCAAGAACATTGAGAGCCCCTCCCACACTCTCCCCTCCCCTCGCCTCTCTGTCTGCTTGGATGGATCCATCTTGTGACTCATGTCATTCCAGACTGTCCTTGATGCCCAAGATGCACAACTGCTCAGCACGGTCAATCCTGCTACAACAAGCGCCGACTCCATAACTTCAGGCGCCGGCTCAGGCCCCAAGTCACTAAGTGAGCCCACTCGGCAGTACCTGGACGTTCCAACCAAGTCTTCGTATCGCCCGCGCCCTTCAATCGATAGCATCTACTCGGAGCTGTCAGAGCTGTCGATTTATTCGGACGAATTACGGCACTCCAGGCCCCTCGTCAGCAATGATGCTGCTGCCCGTCTCCCGTCTACCTCTCCCGTGCCTCCCCAGCGCGACAGGATAGGTACCACCAATGCCCTCTGGATCAGAAACAAAGGCGTCGTCCTCGTCTTGCTCTCCCAGGCCTTTGGCTCGCTCATGAACGTCGCTACCAGGATCCTCGAGACAGACGGTGCACACGGGAAAGCCATGCATCCATTTCAGGTACTTACACCTACTCTATATGGAATAACGCAACCTAAGCTTCTTCCAACTGACGCACAACCCTCCTTCTAGATCCTCTTCGCGCGCCAATCCTTAACTTCCGCCTTTTCCCTTGCATATGGTTACTACACGCACATTCCCCATTTCCCCTTCGGACCCCGCAATGTCCTTCCCCTACTCATCGCCCGCGGTGTCTTCGGCTTCTTCGGCGTTTTTGGCTTGTATTTCGCCCTGCTCTACCTGCCCCTCGCCGAAGCGACTGTTCTCACCTTCCTTGCCCCAATCTTAAGCTGCTATATCTGCGCCCTGCTCATACCGGGCGAATCATTTTCCAGACAGCAGCAACTGGCTGCTTTCTTGTCCCTCGTCGGCGTCGTCATCATCGCCCAACCAGCAACACTCTTTAACAATTCTTCCAGCGGGCCAACTCCACCCCCAGAAATGGCGCCAAACACTACTACTACTACTATTACTGTGATTCGCTCCCACCACACATCTCCCTTCTCCAACCCAACCCGTCCAACCCCGCACCAACATCTCCTCGCCGTCTTGGTCTCCATGCTCGGCGTCATCGGTGGCTGCGGCGCCTTGACAGCCATCCGCTGGATCGGCACGCGAGCCCATCCGCTCATCTCCGTCAACTACTTTTCCATCTGGTGCACGCTCGTCTCGCTCGTGGCCATTGCTGCGGTCCCTAGTGTCGGCTTCCGCTTGCCATCTAACATCGTCGAGTGGAGCCTGCTTGCTAGCTTGGGCGGTTGTGGCTTCTTCTTGCAGTTCTTGCTCACGGCTGGGTTAGCGTATGGTGGGCAGTCAGAGGACGGTAGTACCAGCAGCAGCAGGAGGAGGAGGGGGGGGAGGAATGGTGAAGAAGAGGGTGACGGTGAGGAAGAAGGGCTGGGAAGTGATAGGAGGGGGAGGCGGAGGAGCACCGGAAAGGAACGGGACGAGCTGTTGAAGCAGGGGAGTGGGACACGCGCTACGAATATGGTCTATTCGCAGATGCTGTTCGCGCTCATGTTTGATAAGTTGATCTGGGGCATTACGCCCGGCGTGTCGAGCTGGGCAGGGAGTGGGTTGATTCTGGTTAGTGCGGTCTGGGTCGCTGTGGCGCGGGACAAGGACCGGAATATCAAGGAGAATTCGGGAAGTATGGTTGTTGGTGGTGACGATGGTTCAGGTACGGGTGCGGTGGTTTTCAAGGAGCGGCCGAAAAGAGACGGTGGTGGGACGGTGGAGGAAGAGCAGGGGCTTATGAGCGGTGGTGGTAGCGATGTTTTGGAAGAAGGGGAGAGTTCGGGAGAGGTACTGGAAATGGAAGACCTGTCACCGAAGCATGAGACGGAGCATGAGACGGAGCGTTCTGCAATCACTTGATGACTATCATGATGATGGCAATGATGGTGATGATTACCATGTGCTGACGATATATAACGCGCCAAATACAAAGATAGAGCATAAAGACTGGATCTGTCACTTGCAGGCTGCCACAGTCTTTATCTCGCTCCTAGCGTAGCTTTGGAATTTGCGCGAAAGCCCAATTCTGATGTGAGAAGAGATGTCGACTAAAATCATGGACACTTGCTTGTTGGTGAGAGTCAGTTGAGTTATATCTAGTGAGGGGAGTATGAAGCTTGATGCCGGATGGGTGGAACAATGAACTCTTTCCTCCTCTTCCTCCTCCTCTTCCTCCTCCTCTTCCTCCTCCTCTTCCTCCTTCTCCTTCTCCTTCTCCTCCTCCTCCTTCTTCTACCGTACAGACCTTAATTGAGAGGCAGTTATTGCTTTACGAAATGATCGACTGGTATATGAGAAGTCGCTCTGCTCTCGCTAGCTCCTGGTTCTAGTTCTCTAGCTCCAAGTCACAATTGCGGTTTCAGTCTTGCTTGTTTCTAGTAATCCATTCACAACGGCGGCAGCGGTACACTTTGTGTCCGCTCCGATTTTTGATGCGGCGTCAAGACATGTCCTATGGACCGCTCTGCCAGGAGTTTGTCGTCCTTCTCCTGCTGTCACATGGTCGCGGAACGAAACGAAACGAATTCACTGACCAACCTCGCAGGACAGATCGCATGCTTGTTCGAGGGAGACCGGACTTTAGTCTCCGCCGACATGCACGGCGGGGACTTGGATGCTCAGTTCCGTGTTCTCTTCCTTGAAGGTATTGTTGGACAGTGTCCGTTCTTGTTCTTGTTCTTGTTCTTGCTCTGGCTCTGGCTCTGGCTCTGGCTCTGGCTCTGACTCTGAGTCTGGCTCTGGCTCTGGCTCTGGCTCTGGCTCTGGCTCTGGCTCTGGCTCTGGCTTTTGCTCTGGCTCTGGCTCTGGCTTTTGCTCTGGCTCTGGCTCTGGCTTTAGCTCTGACTCTGGATTCATCGGCGTAGTTCCCAGAATGACATCTTCGATCGCACAATCTCCCTCGTCTCGCAAACTTTGGGACTCTGAGGCCTCTTCTTCGGAGTTGTCTCCAGCTAAGCTCTGCTCATCTTCACTGGGATGTTCGATGATGCGTTTGACGTCTTCCCAATCGACACGGTGTTCCCGATCGTCGTCAACCTCCTCAGAGCCCTCGTCGGAGGAGTCTTGTTCGGATGCTCGGGTGGATCCCCTCTGGTCATCATCGTCTGTAAGGGTGGTCTCGCGGCCTGGAGGACATTTGCTTCTCCGAATGTTGAGGAGGCGTCCGCTTTGGTCCAGGTGATGTTCCAATCCCCAACTATCACTTATCGATAGCTTTCTTGCTACTCGAAGGTCTTTTGGCTTCTCGTCTTCCCACCACGTTTCATCTCCGCTAGCCGGATACGGGCCGGTCAGACGCCGCTCGACAAGTTTCGTGTCAAGGTTGACGTACAGTTCTTGCTTCTACAGTATAAGGGTTAAGCATAATATCTGCTCATTGGGAACTGTTTTAGGACGCCAACTCACTTTATACTTAACTACACCGTACGGTTTACCGCAGACACTGGCGACAAGGCCAAGATGAAATGACCTATTTTCCTCGTGCAACTGAGTGATCAGGACTTTGAAGGTGCTGTGTACTCTCGCTATGGCCTCGTCGGAAAAGCGCGAATAGACCTTGTCGTCGTCGTAGTCATGCCATTTTCCGGCCATGAAAGTTGGAAGATCCGTCGTGAAATCGATGACCAGCAATTCGAGCGATGGCAGAAGCTTGGTGTTCAAGTCGGGTAACTCATGGATCTGTATTGTGAGACGTCTGACTTTTGCGAGAGACTCCGAGCAGGTTGACCGGAGGAAGAAGCCAAGGGCCGGAGGGAATCCCAGAGTCCAGAGATTAGCCGTATACCATTCTGAACCTGTTTCTTGGTAGATTTGGCGACACGTCAGGGCGATGCCAATGTCCGCGCCATGAATGTGGAGCCGATTGTCACCGACGAGCTGAACATAGATGTTGCTCCCCGCAAACACAATTGCGTAGATCTTGATCCGAATCTCTGCTGGGAGCTCGAGAAAGTGCAGGGTATTGGCATGGACAAGCTCACAAGCCATTACTGCATGACTTGGTCAGTGAGGGTTGATGAGGCACGAGGTTGTCGATTCAGATGACTCCGCAAACGCAGGCCAAGGAATAACTAAGTCTCCAGTCGCATCTAAGAAACCACCCCAGCTTTTAGAGAGAAAAGAGAACATCTTAGAGGAGAGATAAATGAATCGTCGTATGATGAATTGAGAATATGACTGGAATTTTCCAATTGTCTGGGGGGCTGCTTAGCGACCTGGAAAGTAAAATACGACAGGCAGCAACTCGGTTCCGCCTGTTCGGCTTTGGCCCTTGCAACAACTCCTACGACGCCTCGAATCAATCGGCACTATCCATGAGTAATGACTCAAATTTGCTACAATTTCATGGGCGCGATGCCTGTGTAGGGTCTCTTCGATCCTTTTATGGGCGAACGAAAGGCAACTTTAAAACCAGTCACATGAAAGTGGGAATCTGCCTTGGACGGAGCAGGCGGGAGATGCTTCACAAGATCTCTGTCCTCGCACCAACCATTTCATTGCTCATGACTTCTTGGGTGAAACAGATGTCTTGGATCCAATACATGACTCGTCTCGTCCTCTCTTCTACTTCTCGGAAGAACATGTCTGCTGCCCACAGGACCAAGACTAGGACCACAACCCCGACCATATGCGAAAATGCTCCTATGTGCTTGGGCTTGGCAGGAAACCCACACCCCATTGCCGCCCACACAATATACAAGCCCGACCGCATCAGTGCGCCGTGGACTAAGTACAGCGAGAACACAATTTTGCCCAAGGTACTGTACAGGCTGGTTGAGGAACTTGTGAGAAATGTAAGTATCGTCAGCCAGAATCAGGCAGACTATAAGCATCGCGCTGCCGATGGATTGCACATGCGTCTTGGTCTGCATACCAAACTCTTCCGGAATTACGGGTGCTAAGAGTCTTAAGGCGCGAGACATCAAGAAAGGGAGACCGGGCTTATCGATGTCCGGATAATATTGTAGAGCAGTCGCCCAGGATTGAGGCAGACACAACGAGTACGACGAAAGCATCTTCGTAGGATTCGTCGCGAGGCCAGAGTACCAGGGGCTCCGATTTCGCAGAGGAGAAATCAGAGATGAGTGGTCTATTTTCTTCCGCCCACTACTTCCCTCTTTGCTTCGTCGTTGTTGCTGCTGCTGCTATTTCTCCTGCCGAAGCTGTTTCCAAACGTCGAATTGTGCAAAGACATACACCTCAAAAAGAGCTGCCCTTCCCACCTGCCCGGTGACATGCAATAGAGACTCAACAGGAATAGCGAGAAGAACCAGACAAGCATCCGGGCTGGACTCACTGCTTCCACAGCTTTCTATGTACACCTGTCTGCTGCACACAACAGATCACTGCAGGGGGTATAAGGGCCCCTTAATATGATATTTGTGAATACCTCGGGCTATTCTTGTCTATTTTGAGCTATCTGAGTATGGTACAGGTCCCGCCAATCATTCTTTCGGCATCAGGCTACGCCGTGACACCCATAAGCAGCTTGGGACTGTGGCATATAAACCGAAGTGCTCGGATTACATTGCGCATCCTTCCCCAGATCTCACTCCAACTCATCATTCAGACCATTTTGTTGCTCTTCGTCTCTACAATCTAGACTGAGCTCCTTCAGCTCAACCAAGCCTCTGGCGTTTCCCCCGCTGCCATCTTTCTGGGCGCCACTTCTGCTTGGTGCAATAGCGCATCTGCAACGTTCACTTCGTTTGGCCTCGAAAGTACTCCGCAATCTTGGCCCACGGCAGGCCTTTCTCCTAAATACCCTTAGTAGTCCAATCCAGCCAGGCTCCTTCAATTTCATCACCAATTCCAGATGACCACAGATCAGTTCTGGGACGCCAGGCATAGCCATATTTCCACTAATTCAAGCAAATGCCGCTATCCGTAATCCCCACCCGACACTCTTTAACTGCGTGATTTCTTGGGGATTGGTATGAATTCGTTCAAGGAGCTGTTGACTGAAATCCGAAAATTGGATTTGTTCTGTGAGGGTCGCCGCTTCAAAACATCGAGGATACGCGCCGGCAAAGGCCCAACATGGGGCTTGTGCAGACTACAAATTGTTGGCGTGAAAACTTGTCGAAGTAGCGCTAAAGATGTACTTAGGGGCTCCTCAGGTTCTTTCGAAGACCTTTGGGGCTTCCTTGGTGCATGCGGGTTAAAATGAGAGATTCTGGTTCTTAGGTCTCCCTATTATGGTTACTGTAGGCGCCGTCATTGACTCTCGCAGCCTGAAGAACTTTCGAATCCACAAGTTACCAGATTGTATTAGGGTAGCGCCCCGATACACTTTCACAAGGTCCTCACTCGAGCCGAACAGGGGCCTAAGAAGCAGTCTAAATGTCATTTTATGTAGCTGGTTCAGCCATCTTCTCAGCAGAACCTCCATTGCGAATTGCTTCCAGCCTTCAATTATCTCATCTGCAAACATCAGATTCCGCTGTGCGCGTATATTCGGTTACAGCTCGGCAATCTACTTTTGCAAAGTCTTTCCGCACATCTTGTTTTGCGGAAAGCAATTCTCAGCCTCATCTACATCCAATACTCTATTACCAAACGGACCACCTGTTCTCGATACTATATGGCCAACCCCTGGAGTCAAGTTCCTGCTACTTGTTTCAATCCTGTTAGGTTTATACCTCCCAGTCGTCAACAGACCATATTAGCCTTCCAGGTCGACAGCATTTCGGTCGCAGCACATGAGAAAACCCCGTGGGGAAAAGGTTTCACCAATCATTGGTGCCTATATCTCCGAACTTCCCAAAACCCATCAATCCAGATCAATTGCCAACCATCGTACTCCGTACCTGGTACTGTTATACCCGGTGGCTCCAAAGCCTTCGTCATTATCTCTGAGCTTTCCTGTGATCCGTCTCACGATGCGGTCAAAGACGTTAGTCTCACTGTTCGGCCGGGGCTTACTGTCGCGCATGTGGTGAACTCACTCATTGCAAGTGGCCGGCACAAATATGAGTTCAATCAACAGGGAGTTGGATGCAGAAGTTGGGTGACAGATCAAGTGAATATTTTGCTGGAGCAGCAGTATGCAGTGGATGGTGAACAGTGTGAGACCGCCAGGCAAGCTATACTCAAACTGTGGCCGGATGGTACACAACTTGGTTTGGATACTGGCGCGTATTATCAGTGAATAGGCTGGTCCGGGGGGATAGGAGAAGGGAAGGGGTTGGTCGATGCAAAGTCAGGTGTGTCTGTGTGCTGATAGGTCATTTCGCTTTTCGAATCCGAACTGTCAGAGGATACAATCGCAGATGACTCGAACCGTTTGCGACGCCGTTTGACTGACAGATTGCGGAGCTGAATCAATAACCGCCTGTTGGATAGGGTAGCATGCTCAAAAGGACTTTGCATGAGTAAGATCTGGGCCGAAATGTTAGAATTATTGTAGGATGGAGGGTTCAGACGGGGAAGGGTTTACTTCCTCAACATCGCTGTACTTCTTTAACTCGGATTGATGCCTCAAGAGGTATGCGTGTAAACGCCAGCCGAAGGATTTGGCTATTGAAATCAAAGTGGTTCAGGTTCTGAAAAAAATCTCCCAGTCAACTACATTCAATGACTTGACGCATATATCAGGACTTGGTGCTTGCACCATGCCGTCGCCGACCCTCATCAGGGAGAGCAAAATGTCGGGATGTATGGCGGGGCACAAGCTCGGTACGGTTGTAGCATAGAGGGGCAACCTGCATGAATTTGCTGGCGTTTACACAGTAATATGTCCCTTCCGACACGTATACACCGTAAGCCGTCGGGATGACTCGAGCCAGAGAGATTCGACAGGGAATTCCTGCCACAGGTAGATGCAAGTGCGCCGCAGGCTTGGGTAGGGCTAAACCCGATCTGGCATAGCTGGATTTTCCTCCCAGCTCGAAATCCCAACGAGCTTTCGTCTTCTTTTTGACCCTAGGAAAGCTTTGCACGCCAGATTGATGATATGACCTAGGCAGCGCAGAAAGGCTTTCAGGATCACCGAGCTGAAGTTCTTTTGCGATGATTCTGACAACGGCGTCGTTGCGAGCGTCGTTATCTGCTATGAAGTATCCCAGAATTTCCTTACTGGTAAGGTCAAGTCAAATTCCTTGGCCACTTCTAACAGAATTTTGGCCTGGTTTTCGCCACTATGGTTTCCTGAGAGCTTACGAAGAGCTATTAGAGGTGATTTCGCTATTCAAATCAGGTAACAGATAGTGAGCAACGACTCCTAGCATTGCCGGTTTGTTAGGTGATGTCCAGAGGTCAAAACTAATGTGGATTTTGCTCAGGGCCGCCTTGAATTCCAGCTTCAGAAGCTCCTTTCCTCGATCGAATTCGGCTAACAGCATCGATTTAGTGGTGTTGCCACTCCTCCACATATCATCATATATACCAGGATTCAGCTCTCTGATCAGCGCTCGCTTTCGACGACAATCAAAAGCAGACGACCTGTGCAAATAACTTGAAGCAGGAGCTTGCGAAAGAAGGCCACCCGAGTCTTGCTGACTAAGGAAAAGGTGGCCTGCGCGTCGGGCAGGATTTGGTCTGTAATTGAGGTGCCTTCTGGTCGAGGACTAGGGCAATCACTGTTCCATTGATGTTGGTCCTTCATATGCTCGATGGCCAGTGTGGTAGAGCTGGTATAAAGGACCTTCTTCACACCTCGGTCCCCAGCATCGATGGCACAGCTAATGTGCCTTTCTCGAAGTAGGACCTTTCGCTTCCCAGGGCTTGGAACCATGATGCCAGACCCACGATACTGGCTCGCGTTCATTAGCAGTCTTTTGATGGATTTGCCAGCTATGGGTGGCCCATTTGAAGGTGTGGCTGGCATCAGTGCTCTTTGGGGTGTGTCAGCGCAGCTGGCAGTGCCCAGGAAGATGAGGTCTGTGAGGACATTTTGCAGAGAAATGTAGTGCTAATTACTCCTTTTGGTAGTTCTGGAATCCCTCCTCTCCATATACGACTTTCGACGCGTTAGGCAATCGCCACAAAACCAGGTTCCTGCCATTGCTCTACAAAGCTTCTCTGGTCATCACCATTCTGCCAATCTCGGTACAATTATCCATACCCCTCTGATCTCGCTTCGAAACTCCCTGATCCTCCTCATTTCCACAAAAGAAAGGGCCTTAGGCCGCAAGACTGCAGTCAGACTGTCTACTCAGGACTGGAATCACTATAATCAGCCTAGGGTCAAGACTACACTGACGGAATAGATGAACTGACTAGGGAGACTTTTAGCTGCGACCTATGGTTGCTCACACACACACAGACACACACTCTCTCTCAATGGTCCGGCTTCCTCCCGTAAATGATATATTGGGTAGTATACAGGTGAAGCTTTGGATCAACCAACTCACACTTTACCCGTTCCAAAAGCGCCTGCGTCTCTTGAAGACTGTGACCCAGAACCCGCGTGAATAGTGCGAGTGTGTACGACTCCACCGCATCCAATACCTGTGCCCTCTCATATCGCCCAATTTCTTTCAACTTTGGGTCTTTGGGCCAACCCCCGATCGGAGTCTTATATACTTCCTCCCTTACATCTAGGAATCCCGTATCCTCTATCCACTTCTTGTGCATATGCGCTATATTCAACCTCTTCCCAATCTTTGCACTGGCTTCACACAGCCCGTCAATCATCCTCCTGAACCATGGTGCCCCCTGAATCGTGTCGTCATCACTCCTCAAATACCCCTCATACTCCAGTATCTCCAACCACCCCCCGGGCTTTAGATTCCGATATACTTGGCCGTAGAACCGCGGCCAGTCCGCAATCCCACCACCCAGCCCACGCCCATGGATGAAGTCGAAATGCTCGTCCGTCGAATAGTCCCACTCAGCCTCTGCGTCGTCAATATAGAACTTGCAATTCAGCGGCGCCCAGGTCGGCTGGATAGGACTGAGGTCCATGCCGATCACAATAGCATTAGGGAACTCGTCGGCCATCTCGAGCGCCCAAATCCCAGTGCCAGTGCCGACGTCTAGAATCCGCCCTGGCGGCCGGCCGTCGGCAATAGGGGCGCGGTACAAAGCCCCGCCGAGGATGAGGCGGGAGATGTGATGCATGAGGTTGAGCCTGTTTTGTTCTGGGTCGTCGTTGGGTAGGAGATACTCACCCTCTCGGTAGGCGTGGTAGCGGCGGCCATTTTCGTACCTGTAGTCTAGGATGGAAGATGCCAGAGATGTGCTGTATGAGCCGTTTATAGAGGAGCCGAGGGCGGAGTCGTTATCATTAGGTTCGAGATCAATTATGATGGGCGGTGCATTCGGTGCAGGAATTTGAGCTTACTCGTCAGGGCTTTCAGCCATCACAAGACAGAGCTCTTGATAGTACTCAACCAGGTGGATAAGAACGAGACTTTGCTCCGACTTGTTGATCGGCGACGAGCTGTTAGCTCTGCAAGTAAATAGCCGAGCACGCATCCTACCCTCGTCGACATCCCTGGCCTCATTGCAAACGCAACAAAGGGTGTCACCGATGCAGACGTGGAAATGGTAGCGGAGATCACCGACCATTACATTTCGCAACCACGAACAATCTACTTGGCTGTCATCGCCGCCACCAATGAATTCCGGCGCCGACAGGAGATGAGATATAAAGAACAGGCATCCCCAAAATAGACTAAGTAGAGATAAGACGGACCACTAACTGCCGACCTCCCTTGAAGTCGGCTTCAAATTCTTTACCCGAGACAATGACTGTATCTGATGAGAGTAGAACACCGGAGCCTGTTCCTGAGCCGCCAAATCATGAGCTGCTCTGATGGCATTCTTGATCTGGAATACGAGCTTAAATGACTCTTACTTCCTGAACAGTAAAGGTTTGTAGGAAGGCGACAAATCCTTCTTCATCATAATCACTACTACCCGTATATGGTGTCCAAAGCCCAACCCTCTTATAGCTAGGGTATTCATAACTACCTGGAGAGACCACTTCCAAAATTATGAAATAATACCAGGTTGGACCGCCACGGATTCCCTGTCCAAGTCGTAAGCAAGATAGCTGATTGCGTAGTTGAATATCAGGATTAACGTCAAATGAGCTGTCAATCATGTCGAGCTTCGTACCGGAAATAAGATGAGTCCCATTGGTTTGTTTTTCCAGGCTAACTTCTCGCACAGGTCCAGATAGGCGAATAAAGCCCTCTGAAACTTCACCGGTCGGGTTCTTGCCCTTTAGCTCGCAGTGTGCTTGAAGTAGTTTGGTCGTGAACACCATATCATCCGCGTCAAGGTATCTGATAGGTCCTCCGATTGAAACCCATGACCAGGTAGGAGCGCGCCACTCTAAAGGAATTTTGTTTTTGGGTGTTGGATACCAAGTAAGATCATATAGGAAGGTGGCCTCCCATAATCCAGCCAGGTAGTTTGTTTTCTGGATGCTTTGAACCTTGCTAGCAACTCCAGAAAGAGCAGGGAGCTTGTCTTTGGGGAATGAGAGATCCAACGTTGAGTACTGCTCAACTATATCGTGCCATGATGAGTCGGTTTTGGTTTCGCTTCCGCTAGCCGCCGCTAGCCGATACTGCTCTTTCAGAGTTCCAACCTGACCATTAGGTGAGCATTGGCATGTGCTTTCCTCCTGGCATTCCCAGTACACCTCGTTTTTTCGATAGTGGAGAACACGTGGTGACAAAAGTCGCTCTTGGAAGCACCAACCACGGTACAGGAGCGG
>Ga0335072_10003974_pt1 | contig 22125 bp, 26 predicted proteins | sample Lox_Sample_21_FD_206725 | JGI IMG/M metagenome (GOLD analysis project Ga0335072, IMG submission 206725) | Soil microbial communities from Loxahatchee National Wildlife Refuge, Florida, United States - Lox_Sample_2.1 | ecosystem: Environmental > Terrestrial > Soil > Wetlands | place: USA...
GATCGGCGATCCCGAGGAACAAGTGCCAATGGAACATTTGCGGCTCCCGCGGATTGAGCCGCAACGCCTTGGTCACGTGTGCTTCCGTGTCCTCTGCCCGTCCGAGCCAAATTTTCGACAGCCCCGCCAAAGCGTGCGCCCAAGCATGGTTGCGGTCCAAGCCGATGGCGTGCTCGCACTGGCGCAGCGTCCGCTCCGGGACACCTGACAAAAACGATATTGTCGCGCTCAAATAATAGGCATGAGCGCTATGGGGGGAAATCGCCAGCGCTTTCGATATTGCAGCATCGGCTATTCGCACATGCTCGCTTTGATTGTCCGCCGCAGAGCTGGTCACCTCGTAAATGTGGGTTGACGCAAGTCCAATGAGCGAATCTACATTCTCGCCATCGAGGGCAAGCGAGCTTTCAAAGAGCTTGCGCGCTTCCTCCGCGCTATGCGTCGAATAGGGGCGGTTCGCAATTGCCCAGCCCCGCATGGCGAGGTCTACGGCATCCATCTTCTTCGGATGCTCAGAATGGGCGCGCCGGCTTTCCGCGGCCGCCAGCTCGATGCCGAGCGCTCGGAACAACCGCGCCGTGATCTCGTCTTGCATGGCAAAGGGATCGGCCAGCGGCTTGTCGAAGCGGTCGCCCCAGAGCTGCGCGCCGCTTTCCGCATCGATGAGCTGGGCGGTTATGCGGATCCGATCGCCGCCGATCTGAGCATTGCCCTCGACAATGTACCGCACGCCAAGCTCGCGCCCCACCTGACGGGCGTCGACGGTCTTGCCTTTGTAGGCAAGCGCGGTACTGCCGGCCATGACGAAGACACCAGGGACTTGCGACAGGTCGGTCGTGAGACTGACGGTGATGCAATCGACGAACCGGTCCCAGTGCTCGCCGCCGCCAAGGTTGGTGAAGGGCAGCACCACGAGGGAGCGGCGCGGCACGACGGTATTTGCCTTGGCCGGCGCCGCATCGTTGCCTCGCATCGAAACCGAGGCGGCGAAGACATAGCCGCGGCGAGGCATGGTCTTGATGATACGCCGCTCGCCATCGTTCAGCGCCTGGCGCACGTCACTCACGCAACGCGTCAGTGACTCGTCGCTGGCGACGACGGTCGGCCAGATCGCTTGGCTGAGTTCGTCTTTCGACACCAGCCGCCCAGGGTTCGCCACCAGGTAGCGCAGCACCTCGAAGCTCTTCGGCCTGAGATCGATCGCACGATCGCCGCGGTAAAGCGCCGCGCGCCGCAGGTCGACGGTGTAGTCCTCGAAGATGAAGGCGCTCTCCTTCACCGCACGCTCTCCTGAGGGCGACAGCACCGCTCCAGGATCCGATCTCACCATGTCTTCAGAATTCCTCCGCTTTCGCGACGGGCGCGCATGTGCCCCTGAGATTGCCGACAGCCAGCGGCGCCGATTTCAGCATTTTTTCAGAGTTTTTTCAGCTCCGCTTTCACGACATAGGGTCGCAGATGGGCGGAAACTGCGCCGCATGCGGGAGGAAGCGCAGCGCCGAGGGGGCCCCCTTGGAGAGAACCTGCGATAGACGCTTTTGATGGCGGCGGCAATTTGACAGCGAATCCCGATATCTCGATCGGCGAGCTCGCGCGGAGAAGCGACTGCACGGTCGAGACCATCCGCTACTACGAGCGGATTGGCTTGCTGCCGCAGCCGCGGCGCCAAGGCGGCGGCTTTCGACGCTATGGCGCCGACGATGTCGCCAGGCTCAGATACATTCGCCGCGCGCGGCAGCTCGGCTTCGTCTTGGAGGACGTACGCAGATTGCTGAGATTGGCGCCGGGGCATGGCGACGCTGCCTGCGCCGAAGCCAAGCGCCTCACTGTGGCGCATGTGGCCACTGTCCGCGCCAAGATCGCCGACCTTCAGGCAACGGAACGCATCCTGACCGGCGCCATCGGCGATTGCGAGGCCGGGTACGGCCCGGCTTGCCGGATCGTCGAATTGCTTTCAGGGCCCGACATCGGGTGATGAGCAAGTGATCGCGAAACCGCGCCTCTTCCTCTGTCACTGAACCAACCACTCAATCACGCGAGGCAGCGAGAGCATCACTCATGCCGGTCGAGAACGGCAGCAATTCGCCGGGCATCGACCCCGGTCTCCGCGACCAGGTCGTGGCACAGGTGCCGATCATGGTGGACGCGCTCGAAGCTGCGGTTGCGAACCCCACCTCTGAGAACCTCCAGAGGCTGCGCGATGAAACCGACAAGCTGATGCGCGTCCTCGGACGCGTCCTCATCGAGCTTAGGCGCGCGCGCAATGCGCACAAGGGTAGCGATCCATAAGGAGAGGAGAGCGCCGCCTCCTTGAGGCCTTTGCTTCAGCACGGACCCACGAGAAAACAGGCTCGATCGCGGCGCCGCCGAGCGGCTCAGCGTGAGCGGCGGAGCCATTCGTCGAAACCGATACGGCCGAGGCGCGCTTCGCCCAACGGCACGAGCGAGTGCGTTTCGACCCGGCCGCCCCAGTATCGGGCCTCGGGGTCGCTCACGACTTCACGCGGATCGCCGACCGCCTTCAGATAGCGAGCGAGGATTTCGTTGAGCGGCGCCCGTTCCGGGCCGGCGATCTCGACGATGCCGCGGCGCGGCGCCGCGAGCGCCACATCGGCAACGATGGCAGCGACGTCGTCCGCGGCGATGGGCTGGAACAGGCCGGTCGACAGCCTGACGCTGTTTCCCTCCGCGCTTTCATCGGCGATGGCGCCGAGAAATTCCAGGAACTGGGTCGAGCGGATGATGGTGTAGGGGATGCCGGAGGCCTTGATCAGTTTCTCTTGGACGACCTTGGCGCGGAAATAGCCATTGTCCGACCGGTCAATTCCGACGATCGATAGCGCGACATGGTGCCGGACGCCTGCTGCGGCCTCCGCCGCCAAAAGATTGCGGCCGGAGGTCTCGAAGAATTCCAGCACCGCCTTGTCGTCAAAGGACGGCGAATTGGCGAGGTCGATCGCCACCTGGGTGGCGGCCATGGCCTCCTTGAGCCCCTCGCCGGTGATGCTGTTGATACCGCTTTTGGGCGAAGCGGCGACGACCTCGTGGCCGCCCTGGCGCAGCATGGCGACGGTCTTCGAGCCGATCAGGCCGGTGCCGCCGATGACCACGATCTTCATGGTTGAGCCCTCCCCTGTCGATGAGTGGAGATCCTTATTGCGATCCGCAACGCCTCTGGACTGGTGCCGTTCCGCGCTGCGTGCAAGGGGTTAGCTCGAGGACGGCTGAGCGTACTTATGGTGAAAGAAGGCGACGTCGCGGGCAGGGAGGCGCTAGACGCCCGATAAGCACCTTGCTATCCCCGCGCGGAAAGCCGTCTGGCGCATCGATGCCAAAGCGACGGGAACCGGTACTGGAATGGAGCGCGATCGCCACGACCGAGCCGCGCGGGTTCGCTTAGGCTCTTACGAGTTCAGGAAGAAGGGTGTTCCGCGCATCGACCTGCGCGATCCCTATCATCTCGCCGTCGCGCTGACCTGGCCGCAATTCCTCGCAACCCTGCTCGCCATCTACCTGCTCGTGAATGTCGTCTTCGCAACCCTCTTCTGGCTGATCCCGGGGGCCGTGGCCAATGCTCGGCCGCACCACTTCGGCGACGCCTTCTTCTTCAGCATCGAGACGTTGGCGACGGTCGGTTATGGCGAGATGTATCCGACGACGCTCTATGGCCATGTGATCGCATCAATCGAAATCGTCTGCGGGCTCGGCTTCACGGCGATCCTGACGGGCCTGACCTTTGTCCGCTTTTCGCGCCCGCGGGCGAAATTGGTGTTCGCCTCCAACCCGGTCGTGGCCATGCATCGGGACAAGCCGACGCTGATGTTGCGGATCGGGAACGGCCGTCTTGCCGTGCTTCTGGATGCGGTGGCAAAGCTGAACGTGCTCCTGTCCGCGACTTCATTGGATGGCAAATCTTTTGGTCGCGCGCAGGAGTTGCGGCTCGAGCGGGCGCACCTTCCCGCTTTTCCTCTGACTTGGACACTCATGCATGTGCTGGACGAGCAGAGCCCCTTGCACGGCTACGACAGCGCGCGAATGATAGCGGCGCGCGTACGATTGTTCGTGACGCTCGAAGCGCGCGACCCGACGCTCGCCGCCGTGGTGCATGACATCCGTAACTATGCGGCAGAAGATATACGCTTCGGGATGCGCTACGTGGATGCCTTGACCATGGCGGAGGACGGCACGCCGGTCACGGACCTGACCAAGATCGGGGCGCTGGAGCCAGATTTGGGCGACCATCTCGAATCGGGTTGGACGGAACAAGAATGAAGTATCGGAGTAGACGCTCTAGCTTGCGTGAAGGCGGCCTTGACCGCCACGTACGATCGTACTATTTTTAGTATGTGCGTACGAAACACGAGCCGACCCCCGAGGACGTCCCTTCCTTTGCCGAGACGGCGCGGCGCGCTCAGATCGTCGACTGCGCCATCGATGCGATCGCCGAGCTCGGCTATGCGAAAGCCTCCGTGGACCAGATCGCCAAGCGCGCCGGCGTCAGCAAAGGCGTGATCACTTACCACTTTCCGAGCAAGGACGAGATCGTTCACGCGATCGTCGCCAGGGTCTTCGCGATGGGGCGCGCCTATATGGAGCCGCGCATCATGGCTGAGACCTCCGCCCCCGGCCGGCTGCGGGCCTATATCGAGTCCAACCTCGCCTTCATCGACAGCCACCGCAAGCCGCTGATCGCCATGGTCGAGATTGCAGTCGGGGCGCGCAATGCCGACGGCAGCCTGGTCATCGGCCCCCAATCGCTGGCTCAGCGCGTCGCGACGCTCGAAGAGCTGCTGCGAGCCGGTCAAAAGGCGGGCGAATTCCGCCGTTTCAATGCGCGCGTAATGGCGCTGACCATCATCCAGGCCATCGATGGCGTGCCGCCGCTGCTCGCGCGCGTACCCAATCTCGATCTCAAGCTCCACGCGAAGGAACTCGCAACCATCTTCACCCTGGCTGCCTGCCGTGTTGCCACGGGAGGCGAGGCCAACGGCCGATGAGAGATTTCGTCAAAGCGGTGAAACTGCTGCTGACCGACCTCGCGTCGACCATTTTGTTTCTCGCTCTGTTTCTCACGACGCGCAACATTATCCTCTCGGTCGCCCTTGGCATGGCACTGGGCCTCGTATCGATCGGGACCCGGTTCCTCCGCCGAAAGCCGATTCACGCGATGCAATGGCTGAGTCTGTTTCTGACCATTGCCGTCGGTGCCGCGACGCTGCTCACCAATGACCCGCGCTTCGTGTTGTTCAAGCCGAGCGTGATCTACGCAATCGTCGGCGTCGTGATGCTCAAGCGTGGCTGGCTCAATCCTTATATACCGGCCATTGCCAGGGCGGTCGCGCCGGACGTCGCGGTGGTCGTCGGTTTTGTATGGGCCGGCCTGATGTTCGTCTCCGCCGCGGTGAATGCCGTCGTCGCGCTGACGTGCAGCGTGGCGACTTGGGCGTTGACGATGCCTATCTTTGCGATTTCGAGCAAGGCGGCCGTCTTCCTTTTCGGATTTGCCGCCATACGCGTGATGGTTCTGCGTCGCGTGCGTGCCATGCCGGCGCTCGAACGCGACGCCCTGTTGGTCGCGACAGGACGGCGGTGACGGCGCCGTATGACTGGCCAAGTCCGCTTCGGGTCGAAGCGGACCGCTGCATCAGCCATGCACCCGGTTTTTGAGCTACCGCCCTAGCGCAGCGACTGGTTGAAGCGCTGGAGCGCTTCGGCGCCGGGAACGAGCTCGGCATCGTCGAGTTCGTTGAAGGGCTTCTCGACCGTGTTGAGATAATCGTGGAGGTCCTGGGATTCCGGTTCGAGATAGAGCAGCCCGGTCACCACCTCGCCCGCCGCATGCTGCTCCTGCAGATAGTTCATCGCGGTGATGCGGTTGTGGACGTCGTAATCGGGCGCGACCTTGCGCAAGCGCAGCACCGAGCCGTCATGCTGCGTCACCACCTCGACCGTGCCGGGCTCGTAGTCGACATGGATCGGCTCGCGCGTGGTGATGTAATCGAGGCGATTCACCGCCTCGTTATGCTCGCGCACGAAGTCGAAGCTCTTGGTCGAGCCGAGATGATTGTTGAAGGCAACGCACGGGCTGATGACGTCGAGGAACGCCGCGCCCTTATGCGCAATTGCCGCTTTGAGCAGCGGCACAAGCTGCGCCTTGTCGCCGGAGAAGCTGCGCGCGACGAAGCTGGCGCCGAGCTGCAGCGCCATGCCGATCATGTCGATCGAGCTGTCGGTGTTCATGACGCCGCGCTTGTTCTTGGAGCCTTTGTCGGCGGTGGCGGAGAACTGGCCCTTGGTGAGGCCGTAGACGCCGTTGTTCTCGACGATATAGACCATGTTGACGCCGCGCCGGATCGAATGCGCGAATTGGCCGAGGCCGATCGAGGCGCTGTCGCCGTCGCCGGACACGCCGAGATAGATGAGGTCGCGGTTGGCGAGGTTGGCGCCGGTCAGCACCGACGGCATGCGGCCATGGACGCTGTTGAAGCCGTGCGAGGCGCCGAGGAAATAGGTGGGCGTCTTCGACGAGCAGCCGATGCCGGAGAGCTTGGCGATGCGGTGTGGCGGCAGGTCGAGCTCGAAGCAGGCCTGGACGATGGCGGCGCTGATCGAGTCATGGCCGCAGCCGGCGCAGAGCGTCGATACCGTGCCTTCATAATCGCGATGGGTGAAGCCGAGCTTGTTGGCCGGCAGCTTCGGGTGATGCAGCTTGGGCTTGGCGATGTAGGTCATACCGTCTTCCTCAGCGGCGTCACATTCACCGCATGCAGCTTCTCGATGATCGCGCGGGTGATGAAGCGCTCGGTGATCGGCGTTCCGTCGTAATGCAGCACCGGCGTGAGCTTCGCCGGGTTGAGGTCGCATTCGGTCAGCAGCAAGGTGCGCAGCTGCGCGTCGCGGTTCTGCTCGACGACGAAGACCTGGTCGTGCGCGGCGACGAAATCCACCACCTCCTGCCCGAAGGGGAAGCCGCGCAGCCGGAGGCCGTCGAGATGGATGCCCTGCTCCTCGAGCGCGTCGAGCGCCTCATGCATGGCCGGGGTGGTCGAGCCGAAATAGAGGACGCCGTGCTTCGTCGCCTGCTTTGCCGGCCGCGCCACCGGGCGCGGCACCAGGAGCTTTGCCGTCTCGAACTTCTTCAACAGGCGCTGCATGTTGTCGACGTAATCCGGCCCTTCCTCGCTATAGCGGGCATAGCGGTTCTTGGTGGTGCCGCGGGTGAAGAAGGCGCCGCGCGTCGGATGCGTGCCGGGATAGGTGCGATAGGGAATGCCGTCGCCATCGACGTCGAGATAGCGGCCGAACTCCTTCCCGGCCTCGAGATCGGCCGCCGTCATCACCTTGCCGCGATCCATGCGGCGGCTGTCGTCCCAGCTCAGCGGCTCGCACAGCCACTCGTTCATGCCGATATCGAGGTCCATCATCACGAAGATCGGCGTCTGCAGCCGGTCGGCGAGGTCGAAGGCCTGCGCCCCGAACTCGAAGCATTCGCGGGGATCTTCGGGAAACAGGAGCACATGCTTGGTGTCGCCGTGCGACGCGTAGGCACAACAGAGGATATCGGCCTGCTGCGTCCGCGTCGGCATGCCGGTCGAAGGGCCGCCGCGCTGCACGTCGAAGATCACCGCCGGGATCTCGGCGAAATAAGCAAGGCCGAGGAATTCCTGCATCAGCGAGATGCCGGGCCCGGAGGTCGCGGTGAAGGCGCGCGCGCCGTTCCAGGCGGCGCCGATCACCATGCCGATCGAGGCGAGCTCATCCTCGGCCTGGATGATGGCAAAGCGGCTCTTGCTGGTGGCGGGCTCGAGCCGGAAGCGCCGGCAATGCCGGGCGAAGGCCTCGGCGAGCGACGAGGACGGCGTGATCGGATACCAGGCGCAGACGCTGGCGCCGCCATAGAGCGCGCCCAGCGCCGCGGCGCTGTTGCCTTCGAGATAGATGCGGTTGCCGACCGCGTTCGAGCGGCGCACCTTGATCGGCAACGGGCAGCCAAGATGCGCCAGCGCGTAGTCGCGACCCATGTGGAGCGCGTGAAGATTGGGCTGGATCAGCTTATCCTTGCCCTTGAACTGCTCGCCGATGAGCTGCTCGATGACGCTGACGTCCATGTCGAGCAGCGCCGAGAGGGCGCCGACATAGATGATGTTCTTGAACAGCTGGCGCTGGCGCGCGTCGGTATATTCCTTGTTGCAGATCTCGGTGAGCGGCATGCCGATCACCTGGACGTCGTCGCGGAACCGGGCGAGCGGCATCGGCTTGGTCGAATCATAGAAGAGGTAGCCGCCGGGCTCGATGCTCTTGACGTCCTGGTCCCAGGTCTGCGGGTTCATCGCCACCATGAGGTCGACGCCGCCGCGGCGCCCGAGATGGCCGGCCTCCGACACCCGCACCTCGAACCAGGTCGGCAGGCCCTGGATGTTCGACGGGAAGATGTTGCGCGACGCGACCGGGACACCCAAGCGCAGGATCGACTTGGCGAAAAGCTGGTTGGCGCTCGCCGAGCCCGAGCCGTTGACGTTGGCGAACTTGACGACGAAGTCGTTCACTCCGGTTATCGGCTTCGACATGCGCCCGCCTGTGTCATCTCGAGAAGGAACTTCTGCATGTCCCAGGCGCCGGTCGGACAGCGCTCGGCGCAGAGCCCGCAATGCAGGCACATATCCTCGTCCTTGACCATGATCCGTCCGGTCTTCAACCCATCGGAGATATAGAGGTCCTGCGACAGGTTGCCCGCCGGCGCCTTGAGGCGCTGCCGCAACTCCGGCTCGTCGCCATTGTCGGTAAAGGTGATGCAATCCATCGGGCAGATATCGACGCAGGCGTCGCATTCGATGCAGAGCGGTGTCGCGAACACCGTCTGCACATCGCAATTGAGGCAGCGCTCGGCCTCGAGATAGCCCAGCTTCTGGTCGAAACCGAGCTCGACCTCGATCTTGATGTTCTTGAGCGCCACCACCTGATCGGCATGCGGCACCTTGTAGCGCAGGTCGAGCGAGACGTCGTTGTCATAGCTCCACTCGTGGATGCCCATTTTCTGGCTCACGAGGTTCACCATCGGCGGCGGCCGGTCCTTGACGTCCTCGCCATTGACCAGCTTGTCGATCGACACGGCGGCGTCATGGCCATGCGCCACCGCCCAGATGATGTTCTTGGGCCCGAACGCGGCATCGCCACCGAAGAAGACGCGCGGGATCGAGGATTGCATCGTCTTCGGATCGACCTTGGGCATGCCCCAGCGGTCGAAGTCGAGGCCGATATCGCGCTCGATCCAGGGGAAAGCGTTCTCCTGGCCGACGGCCACCAGCACGTCGTCGCACTCCATGACCACATCCGGCTCGCCGGTCGGCACCAGGTTGCGGCGGCCCTTCTCGTCATATTTGGCCGCCACCTTCTCGAACACCATGCCGGTGAGCTTGCCGCCTTGGTGCTTGAACTCCTTCGGCACGAGGTAGTTGAGGATCGGGATGCCCTCGCGCATCGCGTCCTCTTTCTCCCAGGGCGAGGCCTTCATCTCTTCGAAGCCGCTGCGCACCACGACGGTGACGTGATCGCCGCCGAGGCGCTTCGACGAGCGGCAGCAATCCATCGCCGTGTTGCCGCCGCCGAGCACGATCACCCGCTTGCCGATGCGGTCGATATGGCCGAAGGAGACGCTGGAGAGCCAGTCGATGCCGATATGGATGTTGGCGGCGGCCTCGGCGCGCCCGGGAATCTCGAGGTCGCGGCCGCGCGGCGCGCCGGTGCCGACGAAGATCGCGTCGTAGTCTTCGGCGAGCAGCGCCTTCAGGCTGTCGATGCGCTGCCCCAGTCTGAGCTCGACACCCATTTCGGTGATGTAGCCGACTTCCTCGTCGATGATCTCCTCCGGCAGGCGGAATTTCGGAATCTGGGTGCGGATCATCCCGCCGGCTTGCTTGTCGCCGTCATAGAGAACGCAGTGATAGCCGAGCGGCATCAGATCGCGCGCCACGGTGAGCGAGGCCGGGCCCGCGCCGACCAGCGCCACGCGCTTGCCGTTCTTCTGCGCCGGGATCTTGGGCAGCAGCGCGCGCACGTCCTCCTTGTTGTCAGCGGCAACGCGCTTCAGCCGGCAGATCGCCACCGGCTCGTCCTCGACCCGGCCGCGTCGGCACGCGGGCTCGCAGGGCCGGTCGCAGGTGCGGCCGAGGATCCCGGGAAAGACGTTCGACTTCCAATTGACCATGTAGGCGTCGGTGTAGCGGCCCGCGGCGATCAGCCGGATGTATTCGGGCACGGGCGTGTGCGACGGGCACGCCCACTGGCAATCCACCACCTTATGGAAGTAGTCGGGTACGCGTATATCGGTCGGGTTCAAATGCGCTCCTCCTCCATGGCAGCTCCTCCGGGGAGCCGCCAGGGTCAGCCGCCTGCTCTCTCGTCGACCAGCTCGGCCTCGTCGTCGATCGCGTCGGCAATGCTGATGAGCTCGCGCGTCAGCTCGGGAATGGCAGTCTGTTCGGACAGGTCACGACAGCGCCGCGCCAACGACCGCATGCGCTGGACGCGTGCGTGCTCACGCGTTCCTGTTGAATTGGCACTCATGGCGCCTCCCCGCCCGCGGACTCAGGACTTCATGCCCACTGCCGACACGGCGGCGTAATGTGCCCCATCGGGACCGCCGCCGCAACACCTGTCGGGCGGTCTCTGGCATGCCAAAATGACAGCTCGCGCGTCGCCGGACCGCGACGAAATCCCTTTTTATTCTAGGGTTTTAGGCGGGCAGCCGAACATCGACGTAAAGCGGCGGTCCGCCATAGCGCTCACCCAGCGCGCCCAACTCCGTGGCGAGTTCTTCGAGAGTCGCGTTCTGCGGCAGGTTGAAGGCGAGCGCAGCCTTTTCGAAGATCGCCGTCACCCGGCTTGGTTGCTGTCGAGTCGTCACGCCCATGCTCGCCTCCTACTCTCGGACACAGCCATAAACTCTTTCGTCCGCCGCCTTATCCGTAACAAATGGAGTCAATTGGTAAGGCGGCTCCCCGGCGCTGAGCCCTGCCCGGCCACCGGTCCCATCATTTTGCCTCGAACGCTTCTCCGACATCGTGACATTCGCGTGATGCGTGATATGCTTCTGGTGCGGTTGACATGCGCGAACGCGCCACCGCAGCCCGGGGGGGAATTCATGGCGCGGCAAACGCTTCGGCCGAAATCACGTATCTTCGTGGACAGAAAGCCCGCTTGGTCGCGGCTGTTCGGCGCCGCGCTGCTGCTGGTGGCGCTGGGTGTCACCGTGTCCGGCATCGGCACGGCGGTTTTCCTCAACGGATCGAGCGCGCCACCGGTCTCGGCAGCCGCCGCGCAAGCCACTGCCCCGCTCCCCGCACCCGCGCCGCCGGCGCCCGATTCCGCGGCCGCCGCACCAGCGGCGCCCCAACCCGCAGAGCCGCCGGCGACCGCTTTGGCCGCGGTCGAACCCCAGGCCGGCGGCTCAGTGCCCCCGCCGCCAGCGGCTGCGCCGACGCCGGCTCAGGCCGAGCCCGCCCCTGCTCAGGCCGCGCCGGCCCCGGTCCAGACGGCGACGCTGCCGCCTCCGCCCGCCCCTGCTCCTGCGCCGGCCTCTGCTCCTGCTCTCGACGCGCCCGCGCCTTCCGCCACACCGGCGGAAGAGCACTGGGTCGAATACGGCGTTTTCGGCGTCGGCAGCGGCTATGCCGAAAAGCTGAAGCAGAGGCTTGAGAAAAAAGGCCTCGATTCGGTGATCGTCAAGACACATGACCGCCAAGGCCGCCCCTTGCTGCGCGTGCGCTCGGCGCCGCTCGCCGATCTCGCCGCCGCGCAGGAGGCGGCGAACCGCGCCGAAGCTGCACTTCGCATCACCCCCCTCGTCCATAGCGGCACGCCCGAGATGGGCCCGGTCGAGAAGCGCTTTTGGGTCCAGTTCGGCGCGTTCCATGAGCATGGCGGCGCTGCCCGAGTGCAGCGCCGGCTGGCTAGTATCGGCGTCCAAGCCAGCGTATCTTCCGTGCGAGGAGAGAGCGGCAAGTCATTGTATCTCGTGCGATCCGAGCCCTTGACCACGCACGAGGCCGCGGTCGCGCTCGCGCACTGGGCCGAGCCCGCCGCCGGCGTCATCGGCTTCGTCGGCGAAACGCCCACGGGCGACGCCGAGCATCATCCTGCAAAGCCGCTGCGACCCGTCGCCGATTCGCGCTAGGAAGGCATCGGCTCACCGGCCGACAGCTCGATCGCAGCATCGTCGCCACCTCAAGTTTTGCCTTGCCCGCGAAAGAGCGTGTGAAGGAAGCGCGCGCAAAGGTGCTTTCGCTGACATCGTGCGGCTCAGAGATGGACCCCCGCTTTCGCGGGGGCGACGAATTCTAAAGCAAAACCAAATTGGTCCGTCATTCCCGCGAAAGCGGGAATCCATAGGGTCTCAAAGCGCCACCTTCGCCCACTTCGATTTCTTCCACGCTCGAAAGCGGGCATCCAGCAAGCTTCAGCCCGGCGATACCCTCTTAAAGCGCCAACGCCTTCCGAATCTCGCTCGTCAGCACCTCGGCCCGAATCGGCTTCTCCAACAGCGTGCCGTAGCGCGGACCGAAACGCCCCTTCGCTTTTTCAGCAAAACCAGTGCTATAGAGGACTTTTAAGTGAGGACGGATGAGCTTCGCCTGCGCCGCGAGATCGAACCCGCTGGCGCCCGGCATGACGATGTCGGTGAAGAGCAGGTCGACATGGCGCTCGGCGATAATGCGGATGGCTTCGTAAGCGTCGCCGGCAACGAGCACGCTGAAGCCCGCTCCGATCAGGAGTTCCATCACGAAATCACGGACTTGGGTTTCGTCCTCGACAACGAGGATGACGAATTGCCGGCCCATACTGCCTGAACGCTGCGCCGGACCAACTGCTGCCGGCGAACGTCTGGCGCGTTGGAGGCTGGGGCAATGAGACGCCCGGTTGCGCCCGCCCCGCCTCCGCTCCGCTATCCCCTCAATCAGCCATCGTCAGATTGGCGGCGGCGAACTTGCCGCGATCGCGCACGACCTCGTAGCTGATACGTTGGCCTTCCATCAGCGACTGCATTCCGGCGCGCTGGACCGCCGTCACATGAACGAAAACGTCGGCACCGCCATCCTCCGGACGGATGAAGCCGTAACCCTTGCTCACGTTGAACCATTTCACGGTACCGACAGCCATCTGGGTCTCCTCATTCCTGACAGGCCGAGTGACAAGCCGCGCCGGACGCGGTCGCACTAATCCCAACGCGCTCACATCGGGCAAATCAGCCGGCAGGCGTTCGACGCCAGGAGCAAGCGGGGGAGGTGCCGAGCCTGCGACCCGGGACGGCGACCCGCAACCTCAATCTTTTTGAATTTGAGCGGAACTTTTCTTATGTTCCGGCCTGCCGCAATCGATCCAACGACATGATCCTGACACCGATCGAGCCCGATCGCCTGCCCGCGCTGCTCGAGCGTTTCGCGCTCGCGCTTGGCGAGGGCGCGGCGCGCGACGTGTTCGGGCGGATCGCGCGGCCCTCTGATGCGGCGCGCGCGTCAGGCCGCGCCGCAGCTGCCCATCATCACGCCGCGCTGGCACTCGCGACGCGCGTCGGCATGGCCGTGCGGCCGGGCAGTCCAAAGCTCGATTTCAGCTGGGACGGCAAGGCCTTGCGGGGCGACACTGAGGCCTACGTTCTGCTGCATGAAGCGGCGCATTTCCAGCTCGCCGCGCCGCTGCGCCGCCAGGCCATCGATTTCGGCCTCGGCCCCGGGCCGGAGACCGGCGATCGCGCGGCAGCGGCCGCGGCGGCAAGTCTCTTCGACCTCGCGGCCGAGCGCGAAGAGGCGATGGCATCGCTCCTCGGCATTCTCTGGGAAGCGGCGCTCGGCCACCCCGCGCTCGCTTCCTTCCTCGACCAGAACTGGCTCGAAGGCGCAGAGCGTCCCGGCACCGCCGAGCATTTCCGCTCGACCCTCGCAAAGCTCGCCGCAGGCGGGTTCGTCGACGGGGCCGGCTACCCGACCACGCGGCTGCGCACCACTCCCGATGGCGGTCAGGACAGGGCGCTGTGAGGACCGGCGAAGTGCATGTGGATGGCGAGGCAGCGGTGGAAGGTGGTGGGCTCGTCGCGACGCGGCAGCAGGCGTCCGAACCACGAGCGGCTGCGGCGGGGAACCGGCCCCGGACGGCCGCGTTCGAACCGGGGAAGCCCCGCGCTGGGAGCGCTAAGGCGAAGGATCCCATCCTGCGCACGCATGGCAGTTCTCCTCAGGTCATGGCGGGGTGGCGTCAATGCCGTGCTGATGAACACGGCCGGCGTCCGGAAAGTTCCAACCACAAGGCGATCCGCGTCTCGTCCTAGGCAGCCCACAGGTTTGCCACAGCTGCGGCGCCGAGGTAGCCCCGAAGGGGGATCGGGCTGCGATCCCGATCGCCGATTGACGGCGGCGCCTTCGACCTGTCGAATGTCCCGCGCCGGCCAGCCGCGAGGAACCCATGAACCAGATCGATGTCACCAACCGCGTCGCCATCGTCACGGGCGGTGCCCGCGGCATTGGCTTTGCGTGCGGGGAACGCCTCGCCGCCGGCGGTGGCCGGGTAGCGCTCTGGGATATCGACGGCGCCGAGGCCGCGGCGTCCCGGCTCAAGGGGGCGATCGGCTGTCGCGTCGACGTCACCGACGAGCGCTCGATCGCAGCGGGCCTCGCCGAGACCGAGCGCCGGCTCGGACCGGTCGATATCCTGGTGGCGAGCGCCGGCATCACCGGCCCCAACACCACCGTCGCGCAATATCCCGCCGCGGCCTGGCGCCAGGTGATCGAGATCGATCTCACCGGCGTCTTCCTGTGCTGCCATGCCGTCGTGCCCGGCATGCAGCAGCGCAATTACGGCCGCATCGTCAACATCGCCTCGATCGCCGGCAAAGAGGGCAATCCCAACGCCTCGGCCTATTCCGCCGCCAAGGCCGGCGTCATCGCCTTGACCAAGTCGCTCGGCAAGGAGCTGGCCACGACCAACATCCGCGTCAATTGCGTCACGCCGGCCGCGGTCAAGACCGACATGTTCGCGCAGATGACGCAGCAGCATATCGACTACATGCTGTCGAAGATCCCGATGGGGCGCTTCGGCACGGTGGAGGAGATCGCGGCGATGATCGCCTGGCTCGCTTCGGAGGAATGCTCCTTCACCACCGGCGGCGTCTTCGATCTTTCCGGCGGCCGCGCGACCTACTGAGTTCCTCGCGCTCTCGTAACGGTTGACGGGCACCGCCGAGCGCGCAGAATCGCTGCATGCGCTACGCTGCCCTTCCCCTCTTCTGCGCGTTTCTTGCCGGTTGCGCGCCGGCCAGCACCTATCGGCCCAAGGTCGATCTCACCGGCGTCGATAGGGCGCGTTTCGAGATCGATCTCAGCGACTGCAAGAAGGTGGCCGAGCGCGACCGTTACGGTCCCTTGCTGGCGGCCACGATCCTTGGTGCCGGCCTCGGCACCGCCGGCGCTGCGGCCATCGCCGGCGTCGCCAGCACCGGCAATGTCGGTCTCGCCGAAAGCTATGGCGCCATTATCGGTACCGCCGGCGGCGCCGCCTTCGGCGCCAGCCAGGTGCCCGCGCCGGGGCAGGACGAGAACCGCTTCGTCGACGCGTGCCTGCGCAACAACGGGTACAAGCTGCTCGACTGAGCCGCTTGCCCCTCAGAGCATGCCAAGCAATCGCCCCTTCGCAGGCATAATGCCGCGCAAAAATGGACCCCCGCTTACCTTGGTCGAGATCGAATTCCGCGCTCCCGGATCAGCCGCGCCCGAGCCGGGCAGCGCGGCGCGCCTTTTCCTCGATGCCGGCCCAATCGCCGGCAGTAATCGCATCCGTCGGCGCCATCCAGGCGCCGCCGACCATTGCCACATTGGGCAGCGCCAGGAAATCCCCGGCATTGCCGTCGTTGAGCCCGCCCGTCGGGCAAAACGCGATGCCGGGAAAGACCGGCGCCAGCTGGCGCAGCGCCTCGGTGCCGCCCGAGGCGATGGCGGGAAAGAATTTGAGCAGCGAGAAGCCATGCTCCCGCGCCGCGATGATCTCCGACGGCGTCACCGCGCCGGGAATGTAAGGCAGTTCGCAGGCGAGACCGGCGGCGACGAGATCTTGTGTCAGCCCCGGGCTTACCAGGAAGCGCGCTCCCGCTTCGGCCGCGCGCGTCACATCGGCGGGGGTCAGCACCGTGCCGGCGCCGACCACCATGTCGGGCAGTTCGCGCGCGATCGCAGTGATGGCCGCCAGCGACTCGGGCGTGCGCAAGGTCACCTCGACGAGCCGCAAGCCGGCGCGCAGCAGCGCCTTGCCGAGCGGCACCGCATCGGCCGCGTGCGTCACGGTGACCACGGGAATGACGGTGGTCCGCTGAAAGATCTCGTGCATGTCGGCTCCTTCCGCCTTGACGCCGCCCGGCGGAGCGGGCAACGGAGAGAGTAGAGCAAAGCCGGCGCGCGGCAAGAGGACAGGATGAAGCGAGTGGCGTCCATCGGCGAATGCATGATCGAGCTGCGGCATCGCGACGCTGCCCTGCTCGAGCTCGGCTTCGCCGGCGACAGTTTCAACACCGCACTCTACCTCGCCCGCCTCACGCCGCGTGATCGAGTCGCGGTCGACTACGTCACCGCGCTCGGCGACGATCCCTATAGCGAGGCGATGCTCGATGCCTGGCGCGCCGAGGGCATCGGCACTGATGCCGTCACGCGGCTGTCGGGAAAATTGCCTGGTCTCTACCTCATCCGCACCGCGGCCGATGGCGAGCGGCGCTTCTTCTACTACCGCTCCGCCGCCGCCGCGCGCGAACTCTTCCGCGACGCCGAGGCGTCGATCCTGCACCGGCTGCCGCAGTATGACGTGCTCTATTTCACCGCCATCACGCTCTCGATTCTGGCGCCCGACGCGCGTGAGCGCTTGCGCGCGGTTCTCGCGACGGCGCGGGCGGCGCGCCGCCTGGTCGTCTTCGACGGCAATTATCGGCCCGCCGGCTGGCCCGATCGCGCCGCGGCGCAAGCGGCGATCGCGCCTTTTCTCGAGGTCATCGACATCGCGCTGCCGACCTTCGAGGACGAGCAGGCGCTTTGGGGCGACGGCGCGCCGCGCGAGACGCTCGCGCGCTACAGCGCGCGCGGCATCGAAGTCTGCGTCAAGCGCGGCGCGGAGGGCTGCGACCTCGGCAGCGGCGCCCATGTGCCGGTGCCGGCACCGATCACGCCCATCGACACCACCGCCGCGGGCGATGCCTTCAACGCCGCCTATCTCAGCGCACGCCTCGCCGGCGCGGCGCCCGCCGAGGCGGCGCTTGCCGGGCATCGCTTGGCCGGCATTGTGATACAGTACCGCGGCGCGATCATTCCGCGCGCCGCCATGCCGTCGATTGTCCGCTGAGGACTCGCTGATGGACCTCTATCACGCCTGGTTCAACTTGAAGCCCGGCACCAGCGATACCGGCTTCAGTGACAAGCTCGCCTCGTATCTGGGCCATCTTCGCGATGAGGGGCTCATCGAGGGCTGGCGCCTCACCCGGCGCAAGCTCGGCCTCGCGCCGCGCGAGCTCGGCGATTTCCACGTCATGATCGAAGTCAGGGACATGGCGCAGCTGGAGCAGGCCTTCAGCCGCGTCGCCGGCCGGCGCAATCCTGTCGAAGGGTTGCATTTTGCCGTAAATTCAATGGTCAGCAACGCGACCTTCGCGCTCTATCGCGACTTCCCCGACACGGTCAGAGGGCGCGGCGAAGAGAAATTCTGAGCGGGGACGAAAAGCGGGGAGAGCATGGCGGCAAAACGGCGTAGCGGGTCCAATCGGCGCGGCAAGCCGATCAAGATCGCGGTGATCAACAAGACCGCGAAAGAGAAGATCCCGGCGCGGGACCTTGCCAAGGTCGTTGCCGCTTTGCAGAAGCAGGTCGAGCGCGATTTTGCGCCGGTCTGGGGCATGGCGGCGCGTCTCAGCCTCGTGCGCGAAGGCGAGGCGCTGCCGCATGATGCCTGGTGGCTGACGCTCCACGACGATTCGGACCGCGCCGAAGATTTGGGCTATCACGATCTCACCAGCGCCGGGCTGCCGCTCGGCAAGGCCTTCGTCGCCACGGCAGAGGCCGACGACATGCCCTGGTCGGTCGTGCTCAGCCACGAGCTGCTGGAGATGCTGATTGACCCCTACATCAATCTTGCCGCCTTCGTCAAAAAGTCGCGGAGCGGCCTGCTCTACGGCTACGAGGTCTGCGATCCCGTGCGCTCGGACAGCTATCGCATCGACGGCGTCGAGGTGTCGAACTTCGTCTATCCCGACTGGTTCCTGCCGCCGCAGCTGCGCCCCAACGCGCAGCTCGATCACTTGGAGAGAATCAGAAAGCCGCTGCAGATCCGCCCGGGCGGCTATGCCATTTTCAACGAGCTCGGCGCGGCGCGTAAGCAGGGCTGGCGCACGCAAGGCGCCCGCGGCAAGGCGCGCAGCGACCACCGCCACGGCACGCGGCTCCATCGCCGCGCGGCGATAAAAGCCAATCCGAAACGCTCGGACGCCAAGCGCGCCTGACGCCGGAAACGCTCTTCACACCACGGGCGTCAGCAGCGGCTTGCCGGCGAAATGCGCCTTCAGATTGTCGATGACGAGCTGGCCCATGGCGCCGCGCGTCGCATGGGTGGCGCTGCCGACATGCGGCTGCAGCACGACATTGTCCAGCGCCAACAGCGCCTCCGGCGCGCGCGGCTCGTCGGCGAAGACGTCGAGGCCGGCGCCGCCGAGCTTGCCATCGCGCAGCATCTCGACCATCGCGGCTTCTTCGATCACCGAGCCGCGCGAGATGTTGACGACGACGCCCTTGGTTCCGAGCGCTTTCAGCACCGCGGCATTGACGAGATGGCGCGTCCCCGGGCCGCCCGGGCAGCTCACCACGAGGTAATCGACCTCGCGCGCCATCGCCACGAGATCGGAATAATAGCGATAGCCGACATCGGCTTTGGCACGCGGCCCGTGATAGACGATTTTCATGCCGAAGGCTTCGGCGCGCTTGGCGATCGCCTGGCCGATGCGGCCGAGCCCGACGATGCCCATGGTGGCGCCGCCGACCTTGGTGGCGAGCGGCAGGTTCGCCTGCAGCCATTTGCCCTCGCGCACGAAGCGGTCGCCGACGACGACGCGGCGCGCCACCGCCAGCACCAGCGCAAGGGCGAGATCGGCGACATCGTCGGTGAGCACATCCGGCGTGTTGGTGACGGGAATGCCGCGCACCTTGGCGGCGGCGAGGTCGATGTGATCGGTGCCGACGCTCTGCGTGGCGATGATCTCGGTTTTCGGCAGCGCCGCCATCAGCGCGGCATCGACGCGCCCCGGCCCGGTGACGATGGCGCGCACACGGTCAGCCACTCCAGCGAGAAATGTCGAGCGATCCTTCGCCTCCCAGAGGCGATGAACGCTGTAGTCGCGATCGAGCTGCTCGACCGCGCCGGCATAGATCGGAACGACGAGAACGATGTCGGTTTTCATGAACTCCCCCGCGGGCTGCGCCGGCTGAGAATGCAAGCCGCGGCGCGCCGCGTCAAATTGGCACCGCGCGGGCGGCGGCAAGATACTCGGGATTGCTCTCGGCGAGCTTCAAGAGCGTGACGTCCCAGAGCAGGCGGCGCAGCTCGGCTTGCGCCGGCCCCTCGGCGTCGAACGCGCCGGCGCGGATCTCGGCGGCAAGCTGCGCCAGCAGCGTTTCGATCGGCGCCTCGCCATAGCGGCGGGCGAGCCGGGCGCGGATCGCCTCGACCGGCGCCATGCCGGCAGCGGCTTCGCGCTCGGCGATGGCGAACGCGCGCGCAACCAGCGCCGGATCCTCGCCGCGCTCGAGCGCCGCTGCGGCGTGGGCGCGCAGCGTCGCGCCATCGGGACGGTCGCGCATCATTCCGCCTCCGTAAGCTTCAAGATCTCGAACTCGCATTCCGCCGGCCGCCGCCCCGTCAGCGCCAGATCGAGCGAGGGCTCGCCGCCGAGGAGGCAGCGATCGCGCTGGCGCAGCGCAATCACCAGCCAGCGCAGCGCCGCCATCACCTCCCACCAGCGCAGCCTTTGGCGCTCGACCCGCCGCCCCGAGGCCGCTTCATAAGCGGCGATGAAAGCGGCGCGCGGCGCGATGCCGCCGGCCTCGCGGGCATAGGCACCGAAGCGCCAGCTGCCAAGGCAGAACCAGCCGAGATCCTCATGCGGATCGCTCCACGAGGCGAATTCCCAATCGAGGATGCCGATGAGGCCCGCCGCATCGGCGAGGAAATTGCCGGTGCGGAAATCGCCATGACAGAGCACCGGCGCGACCGGCTCGGGCGCGTAACGGGCGAGCCAGCGCAAGGCCCATTCCGCCACCGGATGGGGGTCGCCATCGCGCGCCAGCCACTCTCTGCATTGTGCCAGCCGCGCCGCCGCCGCGTCCGGTGGCGCCGGGCCAAGGCCGGCGAGATCGCGGCGCGGCGGCGCCAGCCTATGAATCGCCGCCAGAGCGCGCGCGAGATCGGCGATGAGGGTGTCGCGCGCGCCGCCCAGCGCGCCGCTGACGATCCGCGTCGGCGCGGCATCGCCGGCGAGCCGGCGCATGAGACAGAACGGCTTGCCGATGACCTCGGCATCGCCGCACAGGAAGAGCGGTTCGGGTGCGGCAATGCCGGCGGCATGGACGGCGCGCAGCACCTGGAACTCGGCGGCGCAATCGAGGCCGAAGCCGAGCGTCGTCGCCGCTCCGGTGCGCAAGACGAGGCTCTGGCGCCCGGCGAGGCTGCCGCCGGCGAAGTCGACATCGAGCCGCCAATTCTCCTGCACCGCGCCGCCAGGCAAGCGCTGGAGCGTCCGAATCTCCGCCGCCGCGCCGGTCGCATCGCACAGAAAGCGGCGAAGCCCCGCCCGGGCCGCGCCGCTTTCCGCATCGAAGGGCATCGGTCACACGCTCGCCACGGCATGCCCGCCATCGACGGGCAGCACGGCGCCGGTGATATAGGCGCCCGCCTCCGAAGCCAGCAGCAGCAGCGCGCCGTCGAGATCGGCGGCCTGACCCGAGCGGCCCATCGGGATGCGCTGGATCAGCGCCTGCCCGACCTCGCTCTGGAGAAAGCCGCGATTCATATCGGTCTCGAAATAGCCCGGCGCGATGGCATTGACGGTGATGCCCCGGCGCGCCAGCTCCATCGCCATGGTGTGCGTCAGATGCGCGAGGCCGGCCTTGGCAGCGCAATAGCTCGGCACATGGCGGATCGGCCGCAGCGCCAGCAGCGAGGCGATGTTGATGATGCGGCCGCCGCGGCCGGCGGCGACCCAGCGCTCGGCCAGCTCGCGCGACAGGAGCCAGGCGCCTTTGAGGTTGGTATCCACCACCCGGTCCCAATCCGCCTCGCTATGCTCGAGCAGCGGCTTCGAGACCGCAATGCCGGCATTGTTGACGAGGATGTCGATGGGACCGAGCGCGGCTTCGGCCGCCGCTACTGCGGCGCGCACGCTCGCCGCGTCGCTGACATCGCAGGTGACCGCCGCGGCGCGGCCGCCCGCGGCGGCGATCTCGCGCACCGCGCTGTCGAGCTGCTCGCGCCGCCGCGCCGCGACCGCCACCGCGGCGCCGGCGCGCGCCAGCACATCGGCAAAATGCCGGCCGAGGCCGCCCGAGGCGCCGGTGACCAGCGCGATGCGCCCGGCAAGGTCGAAATTCGCCATCAGCTCTTGCTCTTTCTTCGTGGCGCGCCATCCTTGTCGGCAAGGCGGGCAGCGTCAAGCCGCAGCCCGGCGCCGCCGAGGAGGCCGCCCATGCGCATCGACATCATCTCGGACGTCATCTGCCCCTGGTGCTTCATCGGCAAGCGCCGGCTGGAACGGGCGCTGACGCTCCGCCCCGAGGTCACCAGCGAGATCACCTGGCGGCCCTTCCAGCTCAACCCCGACATGCCCGAGGAAGGCATGGATCGGCGCGCCTATCTCGCCGCCAAGTTCGGCGGCGACGCTCATGCCGACCGGCTTTACACCAATGTCCGCGAGGCCGGGGCCACCGTCGACATCCCCTTCGCCTTCGATCGCATCCGCCGCACGCCCAATACGCGCGATGCCCATCGCCTGGTTCGCTACGCCGCCGCGGAGGGCCGCGCCGACCCGATGGTCGAAGCGCTGTTCCAGGCCTATTTCATCGA
>Ga0335072_10003975_pt1 | contig 22125 bp, 20 predicted proteins | sample Lox_Sample_21_FD_206725 | JGI IMG/M metagenome (GOLD analysis project Ga0335072, IMG submission 206725) | Soil microbial communities from Loxahatchee National Wildlife Refuge, Florida, United States - Lox_Sample_2.1 | ecosystem: Environmental > Terrestrial > Soil > Wetlands | place: USA...
TGCTCCATCAAAACGTGGCTCTTGGTAAAACTGAAAACAGCAAACTGCAGTTGGGACCATTTCGAACTGTCTCAAACTAAGGGGTCACCCCAACCCGGTATGCGTCGCTCCTCGCTCCTCGAACTCGAAAAAATTGGCTCCCGGCGCCACCGCCCCGGTAGTGTGAACAGGCCCTAATTGAAAAGGTCCTTCATCTTCTCGATGAGGCCGGGCGATGCGGGTTTGTTGTCGACGGTCATGGACTCGGCGAGCTTGACCACGAGGTCGCGCTGCTGGCGATTGAGCTTGCGCGGGATCTGCACTACGACTTTGACGACGAGGTCGCCGTGGCCTTTTTCGTTGAGGTAGGGAATGCCGCGGCCGCGGATGCGCAGCTCCCGGCCGCTCTGCGTGCCTTCGGGGACCTTGACGGCGACGGGGCCGTCGATACCCTCGATCTCGAACTCGGCGCCGAGGGTGGCCTGGGGAAAGCTGATGGGGATCACGCAGTGGAGGTCGTGGCCGTGGCGCTCGAAGAAGTCGTGAGGGCGGATGGAGAGGATGACGTAGAGGTCGCCCTTGGGGCCCCCGGCGCGGCCGGCATCGCCCTCGCTGCCGTAGCGGATGCGCGTGCCCTCCTCGACGCCGGGCGGGACTTTGACGTGGAGCTTGAGCTCGCTGGAGGCGCGGCCCTCGCCGCGGCAGGTGGGGCAGGGGTCGCCGATCACCTGGCCGGTGCCGGCGCAGGCGGCGCAGGTGCGCGCCACGGAGAAGAAGCCCTGCTGGTAGCGGATCTGTCCGCGGCCCTGGCAGTGGCTGCAGACGCTGGGCCCGCGGCCGGAGGCGGTGCCCCGCCCGTTGCAGGTGGCGCAGACGTCGAGACGGCGCAGACGGATCTCGGTCTCGGTGCCGAAGACCGCGTCCTCGAAGTTGATGGTCAGGTCGAAGCGCAGGTCGTCGCCGCGCTGCTGGCGGGAGCCGCGCGAGCTGCCGCCCACCGAGAACATCTCGCCGAAGAGATCGCCGAAGATGTCGCCCAAGTCGACGCCCACGCCGCCGCCAAAGGGATTGCCGCCGCCGAAGCCCTGGCCGCTCAGGCCGGCGTGGCCGTAGCGGTCGTAGACGGCGCGCTTGTCGGCGTCGCTGAGCACCTGGTAGGCCTCGCTGGCCTCCTTGAACTTCTCTTCGGCGGCGTGGTCGCCGGGGTTGCGGTCAGGATGGTACTTGAGCGCCTGCTTGCGATAGGCGCTCTTGAGCTCCTGATCGCTGGCGTCGCGGGAGACCCCCAGCACCTCGTAGTAATCTGCTTTGCTCACTCTTGTATTAGAACTCATTCTCGCTCTTTTTTAGATTTCAGCTCTCAGCTTTCAGACTCTCATCGCGGGCCGAGCGCGCGACGGGAAGACGAGCCGAGAGCTGAAGGCCGTCTTTTACTCGGCCGTTTGTTTGGGATTGTGGGCCACGCGCACCATGGCGGGGCGCAGCAGCCGTTCGCGCAGCTTGTAGCCGCGGCGGATCTCCTCGGCGACGTACTGGTCGGGCAGGTCGTCGCGCTCGACCGAGCCGAGAGCCTCATGGACCCTGGGGTCGAAGGGCTCGCCGACGGCGGCGACCGGGGTGACCTGCATCTTCTGCAGCACCTCGCTCATCTGCTTGACGATGAGCTCGACGCCGGAGCGCAGCTGCTCGACCGAGCCGGTGGCTTTGAGGGCCAGCTCGAAGTGATCGAGCACGGGCAGGAACTGCTCGACGACGTTGCCGGTGGCGAAGTCGCGGAACTCGATGCGCTCGCGCTCGGCGCGCTTGCGGGCGTTTTCAAACTCGGCCTGCAGGCGGGCCAGGCGGTCGACCAACTGGTCGCGCTCGGCCTTCAACCGGTCGAACTCGGCGCGGCTGACGATCTCGGTGGGTCCGGCGCCGGCCTCTTCGGCCGGGGGTGCGGGCAGCTCGGAGGCCGGATCGATCGACACATCCTTGGGCTCGTCTGCGGGGTTGGCGGCAGCGGCCTCCGGGGATTCCATCACGGTCAAGTCTGTCTCCTGTTCGGGCATGGGCTTATGGTTTCTCCGGTACATCATGGGAATACAACTCCATTGTATTTTGGGCGACGGCTTCCCGCTTGGTGCCCGGCGCGGCCGAGCGGCGGAGGGGCAGGGAGGCGGGAAGAATCAGGTCGGCGGCGGCCCCGGAACCCGTCCGGCTTCGAGGAGGCGCCCCGAGAGCTCGGCGATATAGCGGACCGACTGGATCATCTCGTGATATTGGATGCGGGTGGGGGCGATGACGGCGACCGTTCCCAGGCTCTCGCCGGCCAGCCGCGCCGGGGCGCCGATGAGCACCAGGTCCTGCATGGCGGGCGATGCTGCATCTAGGCCGACCACGACGCGGACCTCGTGCTGGCGGCCGTCGACGTAGGCGTTGAGCAGGTCGATGAGCCGCTGTTTGGCCTCGAGGGCGGCGAGCATCTGGCGCAGCCGCTCGCGGTCTACCTCGGCGCCGATGAGGTTGGCGATGCCGTCCACGAAGATGGCCGGGCCGCTCTCGGCGGCGAGGGCCCCCTTGCGGCACAGCTCCTCGACCGAGGTCAGCAACTGGTGGTAGGCCTCGCGTTCGGCGTCCATGCGGCGCGCGATCTCGGCGCGGATGCGGTCGATGGGCCAGCCGCGGAAGTTGTCGTTGAGGTAGCGGCCGGCGGTTTCGAGCTCGACCTGGGTCAGTTCGCGGTCGAGCCCGAGCACGCGGTCCTGCACGGCGCCGCTCTGGGTGACCAGCACGGCCAGCACTTTGCCCGAGGCCAGCCGCGAAAAATGAATGTGTTCGAGCACCTGCGACGCGGTGGAACTGGCCAGAGCGACGCCCAGGCCGCTGGAGATCAGCGCCAGGACGTGGGAGGTGCGCTCGAGGTAGTCGTGCGTGGAGGCGACACCGGAGAAGCTGTCTTCGATCTGGCCGCGGCGGGCCTCGCTCAGCGGCGCGGGTGTCTGGGCGCCCGCGGCCACAGCGCCGCGAGCGGGCTGCACGATCTGTTCCACGTAGTAGCGGAAGGCCGCCGCGGTGGGCACCCGGCCGGCGGAGGTGTGCGGCTGCTCGAGGAGACCGGCGTCGCCGAGCGCCGCCATCACGTTGCGCAGGGTGGCCGCGCTCAGGCCCTCACGGTTGGCAAAGAAACGGGCAACCGACTGGGAGGCCACGGGCTCGCCGGTAGCGATGTACAACTCGATGATGGCCGTAAGCACGAGCCGCTCGCGCGGACTCATGCGCGCCTCGGGCATCCTGATCCCGCCTTCCATCCCGCCTCTGCAAACTGCTTCCGGACCCGCCCTTGCATCCTGCTCAAGTGCGTTTTAATTAAGCACTTGGGGCTCGAAAGCATACACTGATCCTTTTTAATTCTAGGGAGGCACGGAGCGGCCTGTCAAGTTGCGGAATGATCTTCGATGGCCCCATCCGCCTTCTCACGGCTGGCCGTAATAGCCGGTGCTGGCCAGGACCTTCAGGCCGCGGCGTGCAGGCCTGACCTCGAGGCTGTGGTACTGGTCGGGTTTATCGGCGGGCGGTGGGACGAACGAGATGCGGTAGAAGATGCTGGCGTCGTCGATGCACCTCTGGAGGTCGCCGGGGAGATCGAACTCCGGAGCGAAGACAATGCCGCCGCTTTCGACGGCGATCACTTTTTCGCCGAGGTTTCCCGCATTCGCCTGGTCGGGCGATTTCACGCCCTTCAGGAACGACTCGTACTCGAATGTGAGGGCATTGGGGAAGCCGGCGGAGATGCTGTCGAGGGTAATGTGGTTCTGGCGCATGACGGTGGAGATGCGCACGATGGCATCGAAGTACTGCTGTGCAGTCTGAGGGGATGGGGCGTTGAGGCCCACAAAGTTGAGCAGGGGCCAGCCCGGACCGATCCAAACGATCAGCTTGCGCCCGGGTTGTTGAGCGAGGGTCTGGGCGATCTGCATGAACATGCGCAGCGACATCTCAAAGCGCTCGTCGGCGCCGTACAGTCCGGCGGACCTGCCCACGAAGCGGAGACCGATCTGGGCGCTGTCGAGAGCGTCGGCGATGGCGACGCCGTTGGCGGTGGGCTGCGGCAGGCCGGTGACGCCCCGGTCGGAGGTGACGAACAGCGACATCGGCTGTGACAGGCGCCCTTCGTTGGCGCGGAAGAATTTGTCGAGCTGCTGGCGCGCGTAACCGACATACCGGAACTCGAGGTTGACCGCGTCGAGGACAACGGCCACTTCGTCCGGTCGCGCCGGGCTCTGTGCGCCGCCGAACGCCTGAAAGGAAGCGATCGGCACCGGCTTCCTGTCGTCGAGGAGGGTGAAGTCCGACTGGGTGAGCCCGGGGACGGGAGCTCCTTTGGCGTCGATGACCGAGACGTCGATGGTGAGGCGGCCGGAGTTGGAGGGCGCTGTGGACGAGGCGGGGAGCGGTGCGCTTCCGGACTGCGATGGGGGAAGGGTGGACTGGGCCGCGGCCGGCGGAGCGATCAAAAGTAACGGCAGGCACACCAGCAGAAAACAAAAGTTGCGGTACACTTGGCTCAAGCTTTTTGACCTCGCGAAGCCGGACCGAATGGCTTCGCCGCAAGTTTAGCGCAACTTGCACCACGGCAGAACTGCTTGTCCTCCCCGCTTCGCGGTTTCGTAGAGCAGTTCCACAGTTCATGTAGCCCTCTCTGGCTTCAATCAAGATGGCTTTCTTGATGAAGAAGCAGCTCGGCACCTCTCCTTCGGGTTACAGCAACCGTGGAACCGCTGAAAGTCCCATGGAGGGCCCATGAAGCTGCTTACACCCGGAAAATGGATCGCCTGTTCAGTCCTGGCGTGCTTTGCGATCGGGGCGGCGCCGTACAGCCGCGCGGAGTCGCCCGCGCACGTTGAAAAGCACGCGAGAAAAGTCGAGAAGAAGCTCGCCAAGTACCGGCCGGGAACCTATCTCCACCTGATCTTCCGCGACCAGACGGATAGCGTGGGGAGCCTGGGCGCGCTTTCGGCCACCTCGTTCGCCTTTACCAACGCCGACACCAACGCCACCCGAAGCTACCATTACGTCGACGTGGCGAGCGTGGAAAAGGGCAGCGAGTATATCGGCGAGGGCTCGGTGCGCCGCCATCACTTTCCGCTGCTGATCCCGGCGATTATAGTGAGCGGTGCGGCGGCGGCCGCGGCCGCGGTGCTGGCCACACGCTAGGGCGGGAAAGTGCCCGAAGAACCCGGCTCGAGGGCCGGCGAAGGAGATCGCGCGGCCACGGCTGTTAGATTCGTAAGAGGGCCGCGCGCTCAAGCTGTTTTTTTTGAAGACAGCAGAGCGGCGCGCCCTCCGCGAGCCATGTTCCATCCCACTGAAGATATTCGCATTCAATGGACGAAGGTGGTCCTGCCGCCGGTCTTCCTGGAAGAGGAAGCGCCTGTGAGCGAAGCCGCCTCGGAGACCATCTACAATGCCCGCGCCGAAATCACGGAGATTCTGGCGGGACACGACCCGCGACTGCTGGTGCTGGCCGGTCCGTGCTCGATCCACGACACGAAAGCCGCCCACGAGTACGGCGCGCTGCTCAAGGAGGCCATCGCCGAGTTCTCCGCCGACCTGCGCATCGTGATGCGGGTCTACTTCGAGAAGCCGCGCACCACCATCGGCTGGAAGGGGCTGATCAACGACCCCCACCTCGACCAGTCGTACAAGATCAACGACGGGCTGCGGCTGGCGCGGCGGCTGCTGCTGGACCTGGCGGAGATGGGCGTGCCCACAGGGACCGAGTTTCTGGACATGATCTCGCCGCAGTACATCGCCGGCCTGGTGAGCTGGGGCGCCATCGGCGCGCGCACCACCGAGAGCCAGGTGCACCGGCAACTGGTGTCGGGGATCTCGTGCCCGGTGGGGTTCAAAAACGGGACCTCGGGCGACGTGCAGGTGGCCATCGACGCGGTGCTCTCGGCGGCGCACTCGCACACGTTTCTGGGGCACACCAAGCACGGGCAGACGGCCATCTTCGTGACCAGGGGCAATCGGGATTGCCACATTATCCTGCGCGGCGGCCGCAAGACCGTGAACTACACGGCCGACTGCGTGGCCGACACCGCCGCGCGCATGGAGCAGGCCGGCATTGCGCCGCGGATCATGATCGACTGCAGCCACGCCAACAGCGGCAAGGACTACCGCCGGCAGGGGATCGTGTGCCGCGACGTGGCCGCGCAGATCGCGGAGGGCGACCGCCGGATCATGGGCGTGATGATCGAGAGCAACCTGGTGGCTGGCGCGCAGAAGCTTGTCCCAGGCGAGCCGCTCGTCTACGGGCAGAGTATTACCGACGGCTGCATCGACTGGGCGGAGACGCGGGGGCTGCTTGCGGAGCTGGCCGCGGCGGTGCGGGCGCGGTGGAACAGCAGGCCAGAGGAGTGAAAGGAGTAGCCATGAGCACGTTGAATCCTTATGAGAGTTTTCTGGATGGGCGAGCGGTTGAGGAGATTCTGGCGGCGACGCCGGGCGAGATCAAGGCAATTCTCGAAAAGATGAATCTGGAGCAGGTGAGCGCGGCGCCGGCGCCGGGCAAGTGGAGTGCGGCCGAGATCGTCTGCCATCTGGCCGACTGCGATCTGGCCTTCGGCTTCCGGCTGCGGCAGACGCTGGCCGAGGACAACCACATCATCCAGCCCTTCGACCAGGAGAAGTGGGCGCCGGTCTATGCGGGGATTCCGGCCGCAGAGGCGCTGGCGGCCTTCACGGCGCTGCGTGCCTGGAACCTGCGGCTGATCCGCACCGCGCTGCCGGCCGCGGCGGACAAGCCCGTGACGCATCCCGAACGCGGTGCGATGACCTTCAGGACCATCGTGGAGACCATGGCCGGGCACGACCTGAACCACATGGCGCAGCTCGAAAAGATCGCCGGCGCCGTATAGCGCACCGGCCGCTGCATCGTGGCCCCCGAAATTACGCCTATAGCATTTTCGCTTCTACTGCTTACAGAACCAGTACTGCCGAGTGGCTTTCTTCTTAAGAAAAGGCCACCTTGAAGAATGCGGCAATGTTGCTAAGTGAAGCGAAAATGCTCTAGAAATACACTTTGAGCGCGAACTGCAGCTCGCGCGCATTGGTCTGGGTTGCCGAGACCTGGCCAAAGGTCGAGTCGCTGTAGTTCCCGTCGGGCGTTCCCCACGAAGGCGTATTGGTCAGGTTGAAGGCCTCGGCGCGGAACTCGACTCTTCTCTCCTCGCCCAGCGGAAACTCGCGGAAGACAGAAGCATCCAGGTCTTTATAGCCGTCGGCGCGCAGGGAGTTTCTTCCTTCGTCCCCGAAGGTATAGTTCGCGGGAACGGCGAAGGCGGTCTTGTTGAACCACTCCTTGATGCTGGGATTGGCGAGCCGCGGGTCGCCTACCACGTTGAGCCGCTCGTAGCAGTTGCCGGGCGAGCCGTTGCCGGAGTTCCCGGTGTTGGCAATATCGCCGGGGATGCAGGTGTAGTAAGGAATGCCGGAGGTCAGCGTGAGGAAACCATTGATGCCCCACCCTCCAATGACGTAGTCGGCCAGGCGATTTCCGGTGCTGAACCGCTGCCCGTGTCCGAAGGGGAGCTGATAGACCCAGTTCGCAGTCAGAATGTTGGTCAGGTCGAACGAGGAGACGCTCCAGTTGGCGGCCATGTCATACGGGTTCTCGACCGCGCAGCCCTCCAGGCTGAAGAAGCCGGAGCAGCCCAGGTCCATGGACTTTGACCACGTGTAGGAGGCCATGAACGAAAGCCCCGAGCTGGAGCGGCGGTCAACGGAGAGCTGCAACGCGTCATAGCTGCTGCCACCCTCGCCGGTCTCGTAGATGGTGGGCGTGATGTAGGGATACGGACGCCTGCTCGCCACGGTTGCCGCGTTGCCCGGTCCGGGAGTCTGGGCGGTGTTGGCGTAATAGCCCAGGTCCAGATGAACGCCGTGCGAGCCCACGTAGTTGGCGGCTGCAACCGTGGTTGGGGTGATCTGCCGCTGCAGCCCCAAGTTCCACTGCTGCGCGTACGGGGTAGAAATATGGGGATCGACGTAGTATTCCACCTGGCCCCACGGTGTTGCCGCGGGCAAACCGTTGGTCTGCGCCAGGGGATTCTCGGCGGTCACGGCCACCGTGGAGGCGTTCAGGTTGGTATTGGAGATCTGGGTGATCGACGGCCAGGTTCCGGCATAGGACTGCGCCTGCTGCGCGATGCCCGCCCAGTTTTCGAAGGCGATCCCGAAGGCGGCGTGGAGAACGGTGCGTGCATCGATGCGATAGGCGAGCCCGAGCCTGGGTTGTGCGTTGTTGTAGTTGTTCGACAGGATGGCGCCGTTGGAATTGGCTGTCACCACCACGTTGGCAGGCAACTGTCCGCCGGGGATGCAGGGCGCGGCGGTGCCGCAGGCGGCCGGCTCGCGGGCCAGGATATAGGTGCCGTTGGAGAGATCGAGATCGCCCACATACTGGTTGCCGTTCTTCTGGCTGCCGTAGATGGGCTTGAGGGTCAACCCATACCGGAAGCCGAAGTTGGCCGTGAAGCGGTCGGTCGCCTTCCATTGATCCTGGACGTAGAAGCCATCCTCCCAACCGCCGTACTCGGATTCAAAGAGCCCGCGGCGGCTGGCGCCATAGGGCACGCCGAGCAGAAACGAGGCCAGAGCGTTGCCCGTGCCGGCCGGATGCTCGAGGTTCCCGGTCTGCTGCGCTTCAAATTCGTCGTTGATTACCACGATGGGCTCGTCGAAGCCGGTGGTATTGAAGTCGGCTCCGGCGCTGAGCAGATGGCGGCCCAGCAGATAGCTGAAGTCGCCGCGCAGCTCCCAGATGTTCGAGAGGTGCCGGTTCACATAGTTGCCGCCGCCGCTGGCGTAGCCCACGACCTGAAAGTTCGGCAACATGCAGGAGCCGGGAACGTCGGGCAGGTTGCAGGCAAAGAGCGGGGAAAGATTCGCCTGCTGGATCAGCGTGACGGGATTCACGGTCTCGTCGACGGTCTCCTGCAGGTCGCGCCCGTCGTCCCGGCTGAAGCTCAGGTGCAGGAAGGCGTCGGCGCCGAAGGTGTGCGTCCAGTTGGCTCCGCCTACGTGTCCCTGGTAGTAAGTCCTGGCGAGGATGTTTTCGAATCCTCCGGTGCCGCTCGCCGGCACTTCGATGTGGCTGAAGCGCGCCCACACCGCGTCGCGCGGGCCGAGCTGTTCGTCGATGCGAACCTCGTATGCGTTGCTGTTCTTGTCATTGGGCGTGGTGTCGAGGCCGTTGTAGTTTGCGAGACGAGTTTGCATTGGAGCCGGATAGATGGCTTTGGCGACGGCAACCATATTGGGATCGAGGGCGGCAGCGATGTTGTTGCCGGAAAACTGGGTGCGCGTGTACTGGCCGGGATGGGCCGGATCGGGAGCCGTCGTGAACGGATTATAGAGCTCGGTGCTGATGGCGCTGAAGTCGCCCGCGAGCTCTGCGGATGTTGGGACCACGTAGAACGTGCTGCCGGGCTGGGTCAGGCGGAATCCTTCGTAGCCGAGAAAGAAGAAGGTGTGGTCGCGGCCGTCGTAGAAGGGCACCCGCACCGGGCCGCCCAGGTTGGCGCCGAACTGGTTCTGATGAATTGAGCTCAGGCCGGTGAGCGGGTTGCGGGCATCCGCAAAGGTGTTGCGCAGAAACTCCCACCCGGTGCCGTGATAATCGTTGGTGCCGCTCTTTGTGACGATGTTGACGGTCCCTCCCAGGCTTCCGCCAAACTGAGGCAGATCGTTATGGGAGTCGACCTTGAACTCCTCGATGTCGTCGAGGATGGGGGGCACCGCGTACTCGTCGCGCACCGCCTCGATGTCGTTCAGCCCGTCGATCAGGAAGATGTTGCTGCGGTTGGTCTGGCCGTTCACGGCAGGGAACGAGAACGAGCCGATGGTGCTGATGTCGCTGCCGGCCTTGTTCTGCGAGACGTTGACTCCGCTCACGCCCGGGGTCTGGCTGAGAAGCTGGGTGAAGTTGCGGCCGTTCAGCGGGAGGGCGCCGATGGTGCGATTCGAGACCGCGGTGCCCAACCCCGTCGTCGAGGTTTCAAGCGCGCCGCCGGCCGAGATGACCGTCACGGTCTGGGTCACTTCGCCCACCTGGAGTGAGAAATCGAAGCTGGTTGTCTGGTCTACCCGGAGCGCGATGTTCTCCTGGGTTGCGGTGGCGAATCCCTTCTTCGAGACGGCAAGCGAGTAGCGTCCCGGGGGAACGTTCACCAGCGCATAGGCGCCGGTGCGATTTGTAACCGTGGCGCGTATTACGTTGGTTCCCAGGTTGCGCAGCTCAATCTGCGCCTCGGGAATGACGGAGCCTGAGGCGTCCCGCACGACGCCGTTGATGCTGGCCGTTCCGATCTGCGCCTGCGCCGCGGGCGAGCCGCAGAGGCAGGCGAGTGCAAGGAAGGCCGCAAGACAGCCAATTGTGCGGATGGAACAGGCGCGTGAGTCGTTCGACGCGAACATGAACAGACCTCCGGATCAGGGGAAGCGATCTCCACCAAGGCGAGAGGCCGTCATGCTCAACCAGGGCCTGATTGCAGGCCTGGCCACAACTTCAACGATCGGGGGCGCCGTATGGTCCAACTTTCGGCTTACCGGCCAATGCCGGCCGCCCCGTAGTTCGAGGGGCCCTTGAAACCCCATGTCAACCGTGAGCTTGCAATTCATTCTGCACGGAATCCGGTTTCCATGCAATCACCACGCCCATGAAAATTCGGCTTCACCACCGCCTGAGGTACGGGGCCCATGGCAACCGCGCCCGCTCGCGGGCTGAGCTGCTTCGACCGCGTGGCTGAGGGCAGGACGCGGCGGTTGGGGGCGCCGGAGATCGAGATCATCTCGCGTAAACTGAAGGCACGCGGACAGCGTGCGTACCATACGCATCGCGGGGCGTGCTGGAGGTGTGTCGCGGCATGAAGACGATCGGCGTTCTGTTCGGCATGGAGAACAGCTTTCCCGGCGCGCTGGTGGAGGCCATCAACGCGCGCCACGTCGAGGGAATCCGGGCGGAGTTTGTGGAGACCGGCGCGGTGCACATGGACCGGCCGCCGCGCTATGCGGTGATTGTGGACCGCATCTCGCACGACATCCCCTTCTACCGCGCCCTGCTCAAACATGCGGCGCTCAACGGCACGGTGATCATCAATAATCCCTTCTGGTGGTCGGCCGACGACAAGTTCTTCAACTACTCGCTGGCCGAAAAGCTGGGCGTAGCCGCGCCGCCCACGGTCATCCTGCCCCACAAGCACCTGCCGCAGGGAACGACCGACAGGTCGATGCGCAACCTCGAATACCCGCTCGACTGGGAGAGCGTCTTCGCCTACGTGGGCGAGCATGGATTCATGAAGCCGGTCAACGGCGGGGGCTGGCGCGACGTCCACCACATCCACAGCCGCGAGGAGTTCTTCCGCGCCTACGACCAGTCGCGCGACCTGTGCATGATGTACCAGAAGGCCGTGGATTTCACTGAGTACTTTCGCTGCTACGTGGTGGGGCAGAAGAAGGTGCGGATCATGCCGTACGATCCGCGGCGGCCGTATGCCGAGCGCTACGTGCGCGACGGCTCGGAGGGCAAAGGGCATCGCGACAGGAAGCTGCTGAAGCGCGTGGAGCAGGACGCGCTGAAGCTGTGCCGCGCCCTGGGCTACGACCTGAACACGGTCGAGTTCGCCGTCGAAAACGGCATTCCCTATGCCATCGACTTCATGAACCCTGCTCCCGACGCGGACCTGCACTCGGTGGGGCCGGAGAACTTCGAGTGGATCGTGAAGGAGATAGCGGACCTGGCCATTGCCAAGGCCAAACGAGCGCCGGCGGTGCCGGAGCTGCGCTGGGCGGCGTGGCTGGGCGGCGCAGCGGCTGCGGCCGCAAAGAAGAAACCCGCCGCAAAGCGCAAGACGGCAAAACCGCCGTCGAAGAAGCCGGCAGAGACCGCTCCCACGGAGCCGGCGGAGACCTCCGATTCGAAAAAATCGCTGTCCCGGCCGAGCCGCCAGTAGCCTAAGCCTGCCTTACTGCGATCCCTGCGCCTTTCCGGCTGTGGCGGCGCCGAGAGCCTCGTCCGGAGCGTACTTGTCGCCCGGACTCTCGTAGTCGGTCAAGGCCTCAAAGACCATCATGTGATCGTCGACGGGCGAAGGGTTGGGCAGCACGCCCTTTTCGATCCATTGGCGGGTGTACGGCATGGGCCGGCCCAGGCGGTTGTGAAACTCGTTGTAGCCGATGACGAAGGTCGGCCTGCGCGACAGGCGAATGTGGCCGCGGCAGACGTAGGGAGGAATCGGATTGCCAAGCAGGTAGTACGCGGTGAACTCCATGCCGGCGATCAGCCGTTTCTCCTGCGACTCGTAGAGCCTCAGCCCCTGGATGCGGGCGGTCTCGGCGGCGTCCATGGTGGCGGCGATGCCGTAGGAGGTATGGCCGAAGTCGCGGCAGGCCTCCTGCGGCATGCCGTTGTCGCTCATGTTGAAGACGGTCTGGTGCGGCCAGATGGCGGTGCCGCGCGGCGCGGGCACGGGGTGGTCGCCGTCGGTGGGCGCGTAGTAGAAATAAGCGGGCACGCGCTGCTCCCACATCTTCGCCGCGTGCTCCAGCAGCTTGCGGTTGTTGGTGAAGACGGCGATGCCCATCATGCCGTCGATCATGCTCAACTCCCAGTTGCCGTTTTGAGGCCCGCCATCGTAGATCAGCGGCAGATGCACCCTGGTCAGCATGCGCGAGAACGCTTCGATGTCGGCCGGTTTCCAGCCGGCGCCGCTGTAACGGATGATCTCGGCGGCGCGCGGCCACTTCTCCGCGCTCCATGCGGCCTGCAGCGGCGCGTTGGAGAGGGTATACGCTTTCAGGCCGTGACTGTAGGCGTTCAGGATGGCGATGGCATTGGCGGCGTAAGCGTGGTTGCCGGTGATGTACCAGAGCAGCGCCTGCACATAGGCCGCTGCCGCGTCCGCGTCCTCCGGGTGGCAGCCGATGTCGGGATGCGAATACGGGCCGCAGGCGATCGTGCCACCCGGGGGCGGGCCCTGCATCGCATAGTGGAGGTCGCCGTAGGGGCTCTGCTCGGCCTCAAGGAACAGCCCGTAGAACGGCTCGGCTTTGGCCGCCACTTTGGCTTTGATGAAGTCGAGCTGCGCGCGGTCGAGAAGAACTCCGGGGTGCCGGAAGGCGATTTCGGCCCGGGGCCGCGCGGCGGCCGGTATGGCCGCACAGACGGCGAGCAGGACGGGAAGGACTTTTTTGCACTGCATGATGAGAACCCAGGTGAGAGGATGGCTTGCGACGAGCAACGAAGGAAGAATAGCAGCGAAGGAAGGATTCAGGCAGGCTTAAGGTTGGGCCGCGCTCACCCGGCGCGGACCAGCAGGCAGGTGATGTTGTCGTGGCCGCCGGCCTGGTTGGCCGCGGCGACGAGGCGTTGGCACAGGCTGCCGAGGGGCAGATCGAGCGCGAGCGTGGAGGCGATGAGCGGGTCGTCCATCTCGCGGGTGAGGCCGTCGGAGCAGAGCAGAAAGAGGTCGCCGGAGTCGGCCGCGAAGGCGAAGACATCCGGTTCCACATCCCTGTGCGTGCCCAGCGCGCGGGTGATGACGTTGCGGTAGGGCGAGTGCAGGGCCTCCTGGGCGGTCATGCGGCCCATGCGAACCTGCTCGTCTACCAGCGAGTGGTCGGTGGTGATCTGTTGGAGATGCCCGCCGCGGAGGCGGTAGCAGCGGCTGTCGCCCACGTTGAAGACCCAGACACGGCGCTCCTCGACCACCAGCGCCACCAACGTGGTGCCCATGCCGTTCAATCTGCGGTCCCGCTGCGCACGGTAAAAGATGGCTTCATTGGCGGCGAGGATGGCCTGTTCGGCGGCGGCGGGCAGGGACGCTTCCGCGGGGCGGTTCTGGAGGCGGCGCATCGTCTCTTCCACGGCCAGGGAGCTGGCTACTTCGCCGGCTGCGGCGCCGCCCATCCCGTCGCAGAGCACGTAGATTCCGTGCTTAACGGAATAACCGAATGCATCTTCGTTCGAGGCGCGCTTTCTGCCGCGGTCGCTTACCGCCGCGGCTGAATAATGGACGAGAGCCGTGTCCAATAAGAATCTCCCATCGGTCAGTTTACACAGATTGCGCAGGAGCGGGAGCGGCGGCCCTATCCGACCAAAGAGGGATGGTCAGAATGGGCCGGCCATGACTCAAAGCCGCTGACCGCTCACGGTTCGGAGTCGCTGACGGCTTTGGGAAGCGGAGGCGGCGCAGGCAGGCTGAAGACCTGGATGGAGCCGCCATGCAGCAGCGCCACGCGCCGTCCCGAAGGGGAGATGGCGACGTTGCCCCCGGAGTCGAGGACCGGGTCCACCAGGGCTTCGAAGATCATATTGCCGTCGGCGGCGTCGAAGACGCGCACGCGCTGCGCCTTGACGGCGCGACGGTCGAGCGCCCAGTAGGCCCCGATCTGCTGGGTAACGGCGAGGGTCTCGCGGACGATGCGCAGGCCGTTGAGCGACGCGCTGAGAATCGGCCACACCGTGTAACCCGAGGTAGAGTCTTCCCAGAGGGGCATGCCGCCAATGGAAAACGCGGTGAAGCGGTAGCCGCCGTCGCTTTTGCAGGTGGTGGCCAGCACCTCGTGCACGGAGATGAAGTCCAGCGTGGGCCAGCAGTCGGACTCGACCAGGCCGACCTGGGCGGTGCCGCCGGTGAAGTAGTTCAGGTTGACGGTCCACTGCGAGCCGGTGCCGCGCACGGCATCGAGATAGCCGTTGGGGCCGAGGGGTAGGTGCACCTCGTCGCGCACGCGGCTCACCAGCATGACCTTGCCCGTGTCACGGCGCAGGATGCGAAAGACCAGAGCGGGCGGGCCGCTGATCGAGGGCTGGTCCTGCTCGATGTCGGCGGATGCGGTGGAGGGGCTGCTTACCTCGCCGGGTTCGGCCGATTTCGAGGCCGGCTCGCGGCTGTTGGCGGTCAGCAACTGGTCGCCGGGGTCGAGGCCGAGGGAAAGAACCGGTCCGGGAAAGCGCAGCAGCGGCTTCAACTGGAGGGAGATGTCGCCCTGGTAGATGGTGTCGCGGTTGCGCAGCAGGAAGAGGCCGCCGGGCAGCGGCCACAGGTAGCGCTGGCGGTCGTGGAGGGTCCACACGGAGTCGGCCTGCACCGCGCCCGAGGGCAGCGCCAGCACCACGGCGCGGATGTGCCGCTCCCCGTCGTCCTCCTGCGTGCCCGGCGTGCGCACAATGAGCCCCGGAACGCGAAAGGTGAAAAGCAGGTGGTCTTCGTCGAGGAAGTCGAGCGAGGTCCACGAGTAATGCTCGCCAAAATAAACAGGATTGGGCGCGTCGAAATCGAGCGGGTCGAGGGGAATGGAGGCCACGAGCGGCGCCGTGGGCTTGTCGGGCAGGCGGTCGATGAGGAAGTGGTCTTTCAGCGGGGGCAGTTGCTGCGCGGCGGGCGCGTTGGGCAGGGAATTGAGGTCCTTCGAGGATTGGGCACGACCGGTTTGCACAGGAAATGCGCAAAGGAGAAGACTCGCTGCCAGGGCTGCCGCGAAGTTGACGGCAAATGCGCGCGGAATTTCCACCCGGACCGGAGAGGCTGCACCAAGATGTTTCGGACCGGAGCCGCGTTGCGCCATCGAAGAGTATTTTCGCCGATGCGCCGTACTTTTGACAGGACAGCATCTGAATCGAGGACGCATTCTTGACTTTGCACCCGGACGGGCCTCCAATCAAGGTGGCGTTCGCGTTTTCCCACGCTAGGAGGTGAAACGCATGAGCCAATATCCAATGCGACTTCTGTCCTGGTCGCCAAGAATCCTCAGCATTGCTTTTACCGTTTTCCTGGGCCTGTTCGCGCTGGAGGCTTTCAATGAGGGCTTCAGCTTCTGGCAGTCTGTGCGGGCGTTCTTCATCGACCTGCTGCCGGCTGCTGCCGCTGCGGCCACTCTCATCGCCGCCTGGCGAAGGGAGTGGATCGGGGCCCTCGTGTTTGCGGTGGCCGCAGTGCTCTACACGATCCGGTTTTTCCCCTGGCACCCCGATTGGACCTTGACCATCGCGGGGCCGATGCTGGTGATCGCGGCATTGTTCATGGCGAGCTGGCTCAAACACCCGCAGTTGCGGGCCAGGCATTGAGACCGGCTATCCCTGGGCCGGCGCAAGCCACGCTCTGAGCGGGCCTTGTGCGTCTCGTGTGCGAGAGTAGAAAAGGGATGCCAAGGGACGCAACAAGAGGCCGGCGCATGGCGCTTGCGGGTTACGGCGCGTGCGCGCTAGCCGGAACGTTCTGGGGCACGGGGTTCTACTTCGGCCGGCTGGCGCTCAACGAGATGAGCGTGGGCCACATGGTCCTCTACCGCTTCCTGTTCGCTTCGCTCGGCATGATTCCCGTGGCATTGCGCAACCGCGTGCGGTTCACGTGGCCCGAGATGCGCACTCTGCTGCTCTGCGCGGCCCTCGGCATCCCCATCCAGTTTCTGCTCCAGTTTCACGGCCTGGCGCGGACCACCGTCAGCCACGCCTCGCTGATGGTCGGCTCCATGCCGGTGCTGCTGGCGGTCGCGGCTGCCCTGTTCGCCGGTGAGCGGCTCGACTGGTTCGGCTGGCTGGCGCTGTGCGGCTCCACCGTGGGCGCCGCGCTGGTGGTCCTGGGCGGCAAGCACGGCGCTGGCGGCTACGAGCAGCCCACGCTCGCCGGCGACCTGCTGGTGCTCGTCTCACTGGTCGTGGCTCTGGCGTGGATTCTGCTCAGCAAAAAGCTGATGGAGACGCACAGCCCGGTGGTGGTGAGCGCGTACACCATTCTCTCCGGCACGGCGATGCTGGCCGTGTGGGTGTTGGGACCGTGGGCGCTTTCGCCCTGGACCCACGCGAAGGTCGCGCCCATGCCCTTCGCGCACGTAAGCGCCGTCGCGTGGACGGCCCTGGCCATCGGCGGCCTTGCCTGCACGGCGACCACCACGTTTCTGTGGAACTGGGGCATTCACCACGTGCCGGCCTCGCGCGCCGGCGTCTTCCTCAACATCGAGCCGGCGCTGGGATCGGTGCTGGGCGTGGAGCTTTTGGGCGAGCACCTGGGGCGGTTCGCCTGGCTGGGCGGAGCGCTGATCGTGGGCGCGGCCATTACGCTGACGGTGCGGGGCCATGAGCCGGAGCCGGCGGTGATTCTGGAATAGCGGGCGCAGCTTGGTTAGCATCGGTGGCATGGTGGAAGATAGCGCCGGCGATCCCGGCGGCGATCGCAAACCCGCGCACGCCAGGTTCCGCGACCTGGCCGAGATCGCCATAGCCTATGGGCTGATCCTGGCCGTGGAGTGGTCGCCGCGGCCGGTGCAGCGCTGGCTCTGGTGGGTCGCTGCCGCGGCCGTCGTCTTCATCACTGCAATCTCCTTCGGCCGCGTCAACACCAGCCTCGACGCCATGGGGCTGCGCCGCAAGAACTTCCTGCGCTCGCTGTGGATTGTGGCGGTCGCGCTGGGGCTCGCCGTGGCGGCCGCGGTGGCCGCGCACCATTTCCACACATTACGGGTCTCGAACGGGCCTTGGGGCGGCCCTGTCTGGCTGCTCGAAAACTACTGGGCCTATGCCATCTGGGCCGCAGTGCAGCAGTTCCTTCTGCAGTGTTTCTTTCTGGCGCGGCTGCTCAGGCTGCTGGGGCGGCCGCGGCTGGCGGCGCTGGCGGCGGCGTTCATCTTTGCCTGCGCGCACATTCCAAGTCCGATTCTGGCGCCCATCACGCTGGTGTGGGGGATAACGGCCTGCCTGCTCTTCCTGCGCTACCGCAACCTCTATACGCTGGCCATCGCTCACGCCATCCTGGGAGTCGCGGTTGCCGTCACCGTTCCCGGCACGGTGGATCACAACATGCGCGTGGGCCTGGGCTATCTTACCTACAATCCCCACCGGCATTACCGGCACGCGCGCTGGCGCGAGCGATCAGCGCAGCCATAACGACCAGATGGAGTCTACCGTGGCGTGGGTGACGGCTGAGGAGCCCACGCGGCGCCGGTCCAGCCACGCGCGGCCATAGAAAAACCCGGCGATGGCGGCCATGAGCACATAGCGCCAGTTGAAGTGCGCGGCGCGCTTGTTGAAGTGGGCCAGACCGAAGAGCGCCGAAGTCAGCAGCAGCGCCGGGTAGCGGCCCATGCGGCGTTCCAGAAGATTTTGGAGCCATCCCCGGAAGAACAGCTCTTCCGGCACGGCGATCAGGAAGAAGGTGAAGAGCCACGCGCCGGCGATCGCGTCCATGCTCCGCCAGCCCGGGTGCGCGTGCAGAAAACCGAGGCCAAGGCCGATGGCGAGCGCGATCGGCGTGTAGAAAGCCGCCTCGCGCAATCCGATGCCGAGGTCGCGGAGGCGCAGGCGGAGATCGAAGCCGGCGCCATCGAGCTGGCGGATGGCGAGAAACCCGTAGACACCGGCGTCGAGAAGAAGGATCTTGCTGAAGATGGCCAGATGGGCGGGCCAGGCGGGCTCGAGCCAGCGCAGATCGACGGCGAGGCCCAGCACGGCGAGCACTAGATAGTCGCGCCAGTTGCCGCGCGCGGCCGCGTCGGCCCGGTGAGCCTGCCAGAGCACCGCCGCCATGGCTGCCGGCAGCAGCGCATACACCGCCAGCCACTCCCAGCGAAAGTCCCCGGCGGCCGCGGTGACCAGAACATAAGGCACACACAAGAGAACCGGGGAGAGCAGCTGCGCCCAGGCCGGCAGCCGGCGGGGCAGGGAACAGACCCCGGGCCAGAACGCCGCGGCCATGAACGGCGCGAGCGTCAGCAGGGCGGCGATCAGGTTGGCAGCGCTGAGGAATGAAGTAATCATGCGGAATCAATCCTATTGTGCGCTGGCCGTAAACCTTGGTTACCGGATGGCTGGACTTATCGATAGACAGTTCCACCGCATCCGCCGATATCTTCCCCATTGGACCTTTGTGGAGGGAGATGTGACGCTGTTAACCTGGAGCCCTGCCTGTGCCGTGGGCGTGCGCGCCATGGACGACCAGCACGGCATTCTGATGGATACCATGAACGAGCTGCGGCTGGCGGTCGTAAACGGCCGGGGGCGCGAGGTGGTGAGCGAGATCATGGACCGGCTGATCGAGTTCACGCGCATGCATTTCTGGAGCGAGGAGCAGTTGATGGAGCAGACCGGCTTTCCGGGGCTTGCCGGGCACCGCGCCGAGCACCACAAGATCCTGGCCGAGATGCTGCAGGCGGCGCACCGCGTCCAGTACGGCGAGGGGGTGAAGATGCGCCCGCTGCTTTGCGTGCTGCGCGACTCCTACATGGGCCACATCGAGGAGATCGACCGCGAATACGGGCCCTGGATGAACGAGCGGGGGGTGAGCTAGCTCTCGAAGGAGAGTTGCACCGGCGCCCAGGCGGACGCGCTCTGCCTGGGCTCGGCAGCCAGGTCGTACACCAGCCGTTCCAGCACCAGGCGCTTGTCGGGCGGCGAAGAGCGCAACTCGACGTCGGCGCGGGCTACCAGGCGCAGGGCCCGCGTCAGCTCGCGGCGGCTCTTGAACCGGCGCGCCTGCCGGATGAGGTCGTCGGCGGCGAATGGAGGAATGCGGAAGCCCTGCCAGAGCGCCTGCCAGATCGCCCGCGAGTCGCGCACATTCTTTTCGAGAATCACCAGCATCTGCCGGAAGGTCCGCGCCAGCATGTACAAGTGGCCAATGGCCGCGTCCTCGCCGGCGTCGGAGCTGTTGAGCAGGCCGTGGAGCAGGGCCAGCGCACGCACGCGGTCGTGGGCGCTGATGGCGTCGGTCAGCTCGTAGAGCGAGCGCTGCTTGGCGCCCAGCACCATGGTCTCCACGTCGCCCAGGGTGATGCGGCCCTTGCCCGCGACGTAGAGCAGCAGCTTCTCGATTTCGGAGGCCACCAGCATCATGTCGGCGCCCAGCGCATCCACCAGCTCGCGGGCCGCGTCGGGCTCCAGCCGTATGCCGGCCTCGTGGGCGGTGCTTACGGCCCAGCGCATGGCGTCGTCGTCGCTCACCCGCGCCAGCTCCACCATGCCGCAGTGCTGCCCCAACGTCTCGGTCAGCCGCTCGTAGCGGTTCTTGTCGTCCATCTCCATGCGCCGGGCGTCGGCGGGGATGCGGAGGAAGTCGGCGACGAAGACCAGCACGGCCTGCGGGTTGGGGGAGCGGAAGTAGCGATCCAGCGCGGCGAACTCGTCTTTCTTGGCGCCGCGCGTATAAAGCTGGCGCACGTTGCGGATGAAGATGACCTGAAAGGGCGCCATCAGCGAGGGCGTCTGCGCCAGGTCCAGCGCTTCGAAGATCGAGGTCGAGCCCAGGTCCAGGTCGGAGAGGCAAAAGTCGCGGAGGTCGGGCGGAACGAAAGCCTTGATCACCGCGGCCCGGCAGCGGTCGAGCAGGAAAATCTCGTCGCCGGCCAGCACGTAACCGGGCCGCAACGTGCCCTGGCCGGCCGCGGCAGCCTCAATCTCGGCCACAAAGCGGCCCGCGGCGGCAAAACCCGCGCCCCAGCGCTGCCCGCTCAAAGCGCTGTTCTCCCGCCTGCGCGTCCCATAGCCGTGTCGCTCATGCGCATCCAGAATACCCTCCCCGGAGCGCGCCGACCATGCGGAAAAGCCGGGCAGGAACCCGCGGTCTACCCGGCTATACTGCCAGCCATGCAAGGTCTTTCGGCGAGCGTCCTGGTGATTGCGGCTGTGGCGACGGGGTTAGCGCAATCGCCGGCCCCGCAGGTGTGGACGATGCAGGATTCAGGCACGACGGCCGGCCTGCGCGGCATCGACTCGGTGGATGGGACGGTGGCCTGGGCCAGCGGGACGGGCGGAACTGTACTGCGGACGGTTGACGGAGGCGCGCACTGGACGCGCTGCGCTACGCCCGACGCGGCGAAGGACGGCGCAACCCTCGATTTTCGCGGCGTGCAGGGCTGGGATGCGCAGATGGCGATCGTGATGGCCTCGGGGCCGGGGGATAAGAGCCGGCTTTATAAGACGGCGGATGGGTGCGGGAAATGGAATTTGATATTCGAGAACCCCGATCGCGGAGGCTTCTGGGATACGTTGAGGTTCCATGATCGCGCTCACGGTTTCATTCTCGGCGATCCCGTCGCCGGCCGCTTCATATTGTTTTTTACACTCGACGGCGGAAAGCATTGGGGGCGCGTGAACACCGGCGACCTTGACGCGCCGAATGCGGGGATCGGTGCATTTGCGGCAAGCAATTCTGCGTTAAGCCTTGGTTACGAAGGCATGCCTTTGTTCGGCACCAGCGGCCCCGATGGTCCCTGGCTTTATGTCCCCGACAGCGTCTGCACGATGCTCACGGCCCAAGAGTATCCGGCAGCTTGCTTTGATGGATTTCTTCACTTTAGGAAGGTAAAGCTGCCTCTTGCGGGAGATTCTTCTTCGACGGGCATCTTTTCGATCGCGTTCCGCCCCGATAAGGCGCGCTTCATTGTCGTGGGTGGCGATTATGCCAGGCCGGACGCAACCCAAGGGACCGCTGCTTCGATCATTCCCTTTTTGCTCGAGCCGAGGGTAGCGGCGGCCGTTAAGCCGCCCCACGGCTACCGCTCCTCGGTCGAATGGAGCGAATCCCTCCACGCCTGGATCACCGCAGGCGCCAACGGCTCCGATATCAGCCGCGACGACGGCCGCACCTGGCAGCCTATCGACAACGGCAACTGGAACGCCCTTTCGCTGCCCTTCGTCGTCGGCCCCAACGGCCGCATCGCCCGTCTCGACCCTTCCGCCATTCCGGCCGCGGCAGCCTTGCCGCCCGCGGCTGTGCAGCCTGCGCAAAAAGCGGGCATCCCCCATCGGTAAGCGCTCCCGGTAATCTCAAATCCGGCTCCCCAATCGGTGGGATTGCCGGCAGTATCCGCCTCCGCATGTAAAATTGAATGCAATCGAATGGTAGAAACCACTCCAGCGGCCGCCGGCCCGGCATCCCGCAGCCAGCGGGAACCGGAGGCACGGGTGGGGACTGTCTCCCAAAATACTTCCCCGGTCGTCGAAGTGCGGGAGCTGGAAAAGTCCTACCGCACCGCGCGCGGCACGCTGCAGCTTTTCAAGGGGCTCAATCTCCAGATCGCCGCCGGCGAGATGGTGGCGATCGTGGGCCAGTCGGGCGCAGGAAAGAGCACACTTTTGCACATTCTGGGGGCGCTTGATGCGCCCTCCGC
>Ga0335072_10003976_pt1 | contig 22124 bp, 11 predicted proteins | sample Lox_Sample_21_FD_206725 | JGI IMG/M metagenome (GOLD analysis project Ga0335072, IMG submission 206725) | Soil microbial communities from Loxahatchee National Wildlife Refuge, Florida, United States - Lox_Sample_2.1 | ecosystem: Environmental > Terrestrial > Soil > Wetlands | place: USA...
CGGCAGCGCCGGGGGTACCGCCAGCACTGCGACCGTCTATGGCTACCAGGCGGTGCAATTCGGCGCCGCCGGCACGGTGATCAACTACGGCACGATCGCCGATGGCGGGCAGCCCGCGGTGCAGATGCCCACGGGCGTGATAATCAACGGCCCGAGCGGCGACATCGGCGCACGGATCGCCGTTGGGGCCGCCGACGCCGTGGCGATCACCGGGGCTGGCACCGTGGTGAACTACGCCACCATCATCAACGCCGGGACCGCCAACCCGTCACTTTACTACGGCGTGCTCATCGGCGGCGGCGGCGTTGTCAAGAACCTCGGCAACGCCTCGCTGATCGAGGGCTATATCGGGGTCTATGGCGAGGGCGGGGTTACCGTCACCAATGCCGGCACGATCGAGACCAACAACACCGCGCTCGCGCATGCCGCGGCGCTGGAATTCGGCACCGGCACCAACCGGCTGATCGTCGATTCCGGCGCGGTGTTCTCGGGCCTGGTGACCGCGGCCGGCACCAGCACGCTGGAACTGGCCTCGGGGACGAGCGCCGGCACAATCAGCGGGCTGGGTGTGCAGTTCACCGGCTTCAGCCAGATTACGATTGATTCCAACGCGAAGTGGACGCTCAGCGGCTATAACACGCTGGCCGGCGGCGTGACGCTGGCCGAATCCGGCACCGATACGGTCGTCGGCACCTTGGTCAATGACGGGCGGATCGCCGCCAGCGGTTCGCCGCCGGGTGTCGATGTCGGCGCTGGCGGTTTCGTCAGCAACCAATCCGGCGGCACCATCAGCGGCTATTATGCGGCGGTGATCGGCAGCGCCACCGGCACGCTGATCAACAGCGGCCACCTGATCGGCGCTGGGTCGGGATCAGGCTCAGGCGTCAAGCTCACCGCGGGCGGTTCGTTTACCAACAGTGCCAGCGGTACCGTCACCGGCGCGCTTGGCATCTATGCCCAAGGCGGCGGCAGCGCCGCCAGCATCGTCAACGCCGGCTCCATCAACGGCGCCGGCGGTGGCAATGACGGTGTCGTGCTGGAAAGCGGCGGTGCCATCACCAACCTGTCCGGCGGCTCGATCACCAACGGCATCCAGCTCCTGGGTGTCGCGGGCGCGGTGGTGAACGCAGGAACTGTCACCGGCAGCCAATTCGCCATAACGGTGAAGGCTGGCGGCACCGTCGTCAATCAGTCCGGCGGCACCATCAGCGGTTCCCTCGGGGCGGTGCAGTTCACCGCCGGGCACACTGGCCGCGTGGTGGACGCGCCCGGCGCGACCTTCATCGGCAAGGTGGACGGCGGCAACACCATCGGCGCTGCCTCGATCAGCACACTGGAGCTGGCCTCCGGCGCCGCTATCGGCACGTTGGCCGGCCTGGGCGCTCAGTTCACCCATTTCGCCCAGGTCACGATCGACAGCGGCGCGGCGTGGAGCCTCAGCGGCGTGCTGAGCGGATTCTCGACGCTGGCCAATGCCGGCTGGGTGACGAACGGGGTCACGCTTGGCACTGGCACGCTGACCGTCACCAACCAGTCGGGCGGCACGATCGGCGGAGGCAGCGGCTACGGGGTCTTTGGCTCGGGCGCTGCCGCCACGGTGGAGAATGCCGGGCAGATCTCCGCCGCCAGCAACATCGCGGTCGCACTGGACGACGGCGGCAATCTCACCAACGTGTCCGGCGGCACCATCATCGGGTCGGGCGCCAGTGGCCTCGGCTACGCCGCGGTGCTCGGACAGAACGCCGCGGTCACGGTGACCAATGCCGGGGTGATCGACGGCACCGCCACCAACGGCACCGGCGTGCTGCTGCGTGGCGGCGGCCTCGTCACCAACCAGTCGGGCGGGACGATCGAATCCGCTTATATCGGCGTGCATTTCAGCAGCACCCTCGCGACGCTGGTGAACGCGGGCATCATCAGCGGCAACGGCGCAACGTCCCGCGGCAGCGGCGTGTCGATCGGCGCGGGCGGTCTGGTGAGCAACCAGTCCGGCGGTGCAATCACCGGCTCGGATGGTATCTATGCCGCCAACGTCGCGGTGACGGTGACCAACGCGGGCAGCATTGGCGGCAGGATCGCGAACGGTTTCGCGGGTATCGCACTGGAATTTGGCGGTCGCGTCACCAACCAGTCGGGTGGCCGGATCACGGGCTACAGCGGCGTGCTGGCGTCGGGTGCGGCGACAGTGAGCAATGCCGGCTTCATCGACGGTGCGTATGGCGTCAGCCTGGGCAGTGGCGGCCTCGTCACCAACGCGGCCGGCGCGACGATCGTCGGCAGCACTGGCGTCTATATCGGCGGCGCCACCGGCACGGTGCAGAACGCCGGCACCATCCAGGGTACCGCGGGCGCCGGTGTCGCTATCGCCTACGGCGGGACGGTTACCAACCAATCCGGGGGCACGATCGCCGGCAGCACCGACGCGGTCACTTTCGCCAGCGGCTACACCAACCGGCTGGTGGACGATCCCGGCGCCGTGTTCACCGGCACGGTGGATGGCGGCAACGCGATCGGCGGCGCTTCGGTCAGCACGCTGGAACTGGTGTCCGCCACGGCCCCCGGCGCGATCAGCGGGCTGGGCACGCAGTTTATCAACTTCGCGCAGATCGCGATCGATGCCAATGCGCATTGGACGCTCGGCGGCTACAATACGCTGGCCTCCGGCGTCACGCTGACCAATTCCGGCTTCGACGTCGTCGCCGGCACGATGGCCAACCAGGGCCTGATCACCGGCGGCAATACCGGCGTGATCGTCGGTGCGACCGGTCTGCTCATCAACGAATCCGGCGGCACGATCACTGCCGCAGCAGGGGTTGAAAACAAGGGTGTCGTGCTGACGGCCGGCGGGGTCGTCAGCAATCAGTCCGGTGGCGTCATCTCGAGCCAGTACGGCATCGGCGGCAGCGGCACCGTGGTGAACGCCGGCAGTATCATCGGCAGCTACGTCATCACCTATGCGGCCGGCATTCTGCTGAGCGGTGGCGCACTGACCAACCAATCGTCCGGCGTCATCCGCGGATTTTACGGCGTCGGGCTGGTCGGAAGTGCCAACTCCGTAACGAACGCCGGAACGATCGCCGGCAATCCGACCAGTTCCGGGGGCCTTGGGCTGTATTCCGGCATCAACACCACCGTCACGAACCTGGCCGGCGGCGTGATCACCGGATTCAAGGCCGTCCAGGGCGACACTGGCGTGGTGGGCGGGCTGACCGTGGTGAACGCGGGCAGCATCGGCGGCAATGCCAGCAACGGGTTCGGCGTGCTGCTGTTGGGCGGCGGCACTGTCGTCAACAGTGGCGCGATCAGCGGCGGGACCGACGCGGTCTCGCTCGCATCGGGGCATAGCAACCGCCTGGCGATCGATCCGGGCGCGCGGTTCTCCGGTACAGTGGACGGCGGGAACACCATCGGTGCCGCGACCGTCAGCACGCTGGAGCTGGCTGCGGGCGGCAGCAAGGGCACACTGAGCGGCTTTGGCAGCCAATACATCAATTTCGGCCAGATCACGTTCGATGCCGGGGCGCAATGGGACCTCGTCGGGTCCGACGCCACCAACGCGCTGGGTGGCGCGACGATCGCCGGCTTCAGCTACGGCGACACGATCGACGTCACGAATTTCAACGCCACCGGCAGCGTTTTCAGCAACGGCCATCTGACGCTGACCAGCGGCGCGAATTCCGTGACGCTGGATGTGCCGGGCAGCTTCGTCGCCCAGCAGTTCCGTATCGCCGACGACGGCGCTGGCGGCACCGATATCTTCATTACGCCGGTGCCGACCATCATGGCCGATGCCACGGCGAGCTTCACCGGCGGCGGCAGTCCGGTGGTGCTGGACGGCAGCATTGCGATCGCCGATCCGAACGGCACGCTGCTGACCGGCGCCACGATCGAGATCAACGGCGGCTTCACCGCCGGGGATATGCTGAACTACACCAGCCTGGCAGGGCTGGACATCACCGGCAGCTACGATGCCGCGGACGGCGAGCTGACGCTGAGCGGCGCGGCGAGCGTCGTCAATTATGAATCGGCGCTGGATTCGGTGACCTACAGCTTCAATCCCGGCACCGGCGATCCCACCGCCGGCGGCGGCGACCTGGGCCGCACGATCGCGTGGATCGTCAACGACGCCACCGGCACCAGTCTGCCGTCCAGCAGCACGCTGGACGTGATCCACGCGCCGCCGACGCTGACGGTGGGCGGCACCGTCGCCTTCACCGGCGGCGGCAGCGCCGTGGCGCTGGACAGCACGCTTGCCGTCACCGACCCCGACAGCAACGACCTGCTGAACAGCGGCACGGTCAGCATCGCGAATTTCGTGACCGGCGACGTTCTGTCGGCGACCACGGTGGGCGGCATCGTCGCCAACTACAACACGGTGACCGGCACGCTGACCCTGACCGGCCCGGCGACGGTGGCCGACTACCAGCAGGTGCTGGACAGCGTCGCCTACAGCGTCAATCCCGCGGACGCCGATCCGACCGCGGGCACGGATCCGGCGACGCGCACCATCGACTGGACGGTGAGCGACGGCAGCAGCAGCAACGGCACGGCCAGCGGCACCAGCACGGTGGACGAGGTCCATGTCGCGCCGGCCATCACCGCCGGCGCCACCGCGACCTTCACCGGCGGCGGCAGTGCGGTCACCCTGGACAACGCTGTCGGCATCGTCGACAGCGACAGCGGCGGCAGCCTGACCGGCGCCACGGTCTGGATCAACAGCGGCAGCCTCGCAGGCGACGTGCTGAACTACGCCAGCCTGAGCGGACTGGGGATCGTCGGCAGCTACGACACCGCCACCGGCACGCTGACGCTGAGCGGCACGGCCAGCATCGCCAGTTACGAGTTGGCGCTGTCGTCCGTCACCTACAGTTTCACGCCGTCCAACGGCGATCCGACCGGCGTCGCCGCCGCCGACACCAGCCGCAGCATCGACTGGGCGGTGACCGACGGCAGTGGCAGCAACGGCAGCAGCAACATCGCCACCAGCACACTGAATGTGGTGCATGCGTCGCCGACCATCAGCGTCGGGGGCACCGCCAGCTTCACCGGCGGCGGCAGCGCGGTGACGCTGGATCCGGCTGCCAGTGTCGCCGATGCGGACAGCAGCGGCATGCTGGCCGGCGCCAGCGTCTGGATCAACAGCGGCAGCATTTCCGGCGACATGCTGAACGACACCAGCCTGGCCGGCCTGGGGATCATCGGCAGCTACAATACCGCGACCGGCACGCTGACGCTGAGCGGCACGGCCAGCATTGCCGACTACGACTCGGCGCTGGACTCGGTCAGCTACAGCTTCAGCCCCGGCGGCGGCGATCCGACCGGCGGCGGCAGCGACCTGAGCCGCGTCATCGACTGGAGCGTGACCGACGGCAGCGCCAGCAACAGCGTCAGCAACACCGGCAGCAGCACGCTGGATGTGGTGCATGTTGCACCGACCATCGCGGCCGGCGGCACGGCGACGTTTGTCGGCGGCGGCGCACCGGTACGGCTGGATGCTGCGGTCACGGCCGGCGATGCGGACAGCAACGGCGACCTGACCGGCGCCACCGTCTGGATCAACAGCGGCAGCATTTCCGGCGACATGCTGAACTACGCCAGCCTGAGCGGGCTGGGGATCACCGGCAGCTACAACGCCGCGACCGGCACGCTGACGCTCAGCGGCAACGCCAGCATTGCCAACTACGATTCGGCGCTGGCTTCGATCGCCTACAGCTTCAATCCCGGCACCGGCGATCCGACCGGCGGCGGCGGCGACCTGAGCCGGACCATCGACTGGCGTGTCAGCGACGGCAACACCGGCAACGGCCTCAGCAATACCGGCAGCAGCACGCTGGACGTCGTGCACGTGGCACCGACCATCGCTGCCGGCGCGACGGCGACCTTCGACGGCGGCGGATCGGCGGTCACATTGGACGGCTCGATCGCGATCACCGATGGCGACAGCAGTGACATGCTGGTCGGCGCGACCGTCTGGATCAACGGCGGCAGCTTCGTCTCGGGCGATCTGCTGAACTACGCCAGCCTCGGCGGGCTGGGCATCGTCGGCAACTACAACACCGCCACCGGGACGCTGACACTGTCCGGCACGTCCAGCATCGCCAATTACCAATCGGCGCTCGACTCGGTCATTTACAGTTTCACGCCCAGCAACGCCGACCCGACGAACGGCGGCGGCTACGTCACCCGCACCATCAGTTGGTCAGTGAACGACGGCGTTGCCGCCAGCAATGCCGCCAGCAGCACGCTGAACGATGCGCATATCGCGCCCGGCGTCACCGCGTCCGGCACGGTGGGCTTCGCCATCGGCGGGACCGCGGCGGTGCTGGACCGTGGCATCGCGCTGTCCGATCCGGACAGCAGCGGCAACCTCACCGGGGCCACGGTGGTCGTCGCCGCCGGTTTCCTCAGCGGCGATGTGCTGAACTTCGTCAATACCGGCAGTATCATCGGCAGCTATAATGCCAGCACCGGCACGCTGATGCTGAGCGGAACCGCGAGCATCGCGGCGTATCAAAGCGCACTCGCCTCGATCGCCTACAGCAGCACGGCCAGCGATCCGTCGAGCGACGCCACTGATCCGACGCGCACGATCGCCTGGGAGGTGACCGACGGGAGCAGCAGCAACGGCGTCAGCAATATCGGCACCACGGGCCTGGAGGTCTACGGCCCGCCGCCGGTTGTCGGCGCGACGTCCGGTCACGTGGCGAACTTCGTCCAACAGGGCTCGGCGGAAGTGGCGGACGGCGCCATCACCGTGACGGACGGCGACAGCGCCACGCTGACCGGTGCGACGGTCACCATCAGCAGCGGCTTCCTCGCCGGCGATACGCTGAGCGCGAACACCGGTGGCACGTCGATCAGCGCGGTCTACAGCGACGGCACGCTGACGCTGTCGGGCAGCGACACCCTGGCCGACTACCGGCAGGTGCTGGACAGCGTCAGCTTTGCCAGCAGCGCGACGGACCCGACCAATGGCGGCGCGGATTTCACCCGCACTCTGACCTGGCAGGTGAACGACGGCCGTGGCGGCAACAACCTGTCCAACATCGGCACGACGACCGTCGATGCCCATGTGCGCCCGGTGGTCACCGCCGGCGGCGCGGTTATCTTCGGCGCCGGCGGTGGGCCGATCCTGGTGCAGCCGACGCTTGGCGTCGCCGACGCCGACACCAACCCGATCGCCAGTGCCACGCTGGCGATCGCCGGCGGGTTCCTCACCGGCGACGTGCTGGCGTTCAACAATGGCACCGACGTCGAGACGTTCATGGATGGCGCGACGATCGCGGCCGGCTACGACAGCGGCACCGGGAGCTTGACGTTCACCGAGTCCGGCAGCGCGGCCAGTGCGGCCGACTGGCAGCAGGGGCTGGCGTCGGTCACGTTCAACAACTCCGGGACCAACCCCGGCAACAGCGGTGCCGATCCGACGCGCACGCTGAGCTGGACGCTGAACACGGCCGAGACCAATCCGTCGCAGTCCAGCGTGCCGGTGACCAGCACGATCGACCTCGCACCGCCACCGGCGATCGGCGGCACGACCGCCGGCCAGACGACGACCGACGAGGCCGCGATCGATCCGCTGTCCGGCGTGAGCATCACGGACCCGAATGTCGGGCAGACCGAGACGGTGGTCGTCACCCTGTCCAACAACGCCAACGGCACGCTGTCGGACAGCGTCGGCGGGACGATCAACAACGGCACCTATGTCGTCACCGGCAGCACGCTGGCGGTGACGCAGGGGCTGGATGGCCTGGTGTTCACGCCGACCCCGCATCAGGTCGTGCCGGGCGGTACGGTCAGCACGACATTCACCATCACGGCCACCAATTCGGACGGCGCGACCGACAGCAACACGACCACCAGCGTGATCGCCACGGCGGTGGATGATCCGCCGACCATCACGCAATCCGAGATCAACATTGGCGTGCCGAACCAGGGCACGTCGGAGCCGTTCGCCGGGCTGACCATCGGCGATCCGGACCTCGGCGGGCATATCGGCACGCTGACGGTGGCGCTGTCCCCCTCGGCCGGCGGCACGATGAGCGTCCTGTCCGGCGGGACGTTCGATGCCGCGACCGGGGTCTACACGCTGGTCGGCACGATCGCGGCACTGACGACGGCACTGGACGACCTCGTGTTCACGCCGTCGGCGCCATCCAACGGCAGCGACGTCGCTACCACCGACTTCAACGTGACGGCGACCGACAGCGGCGGCCAGGCGGTGGAGAACTCCGTCACCGTTACCGCCGTGACGCAGGTGGTCGGGCTGGCCAGCGTGCCGGGCGGCGACATCGTCATCGCCGCCAGCCCGAACGGCACCAGTTATCCCACGGCCACCCCGGACAAGACGAATGAGGCGATCGTCACCGATCCGGTGAACGGCGGCGCCTATTCGCTGCCGGGAGGCTACCAGGCGGCATATCTCGGCGGGACGGCGAACGCGTCGCTGGCCGACGCGCAGGTCGGCAATGCGGTGCTGGTCGGCAATGCCGGCAATGACACGCTGGGTTCCACCCAGGCGCATGACACGATCCTGGGCGGCACCGGGCAAAACCTGATCTCGGCCAGCGGCGCTGCCAACCTGGTCGAGGCCGGCACCGGCACCGATACCATCAGCGTCAGCGGCACGCTGGCGACGGTGGTGGCGGCGGGTACCGCGATGGTCTCCGCCACCGGCGCGGGGCAGTACGTGTTCGGCAGTACGTCGGACCCCGGCGCGCTGACGGTGGTGGCAACCGCCGACAACGACACGATCTCGGCCGGCACCGGCGCGGTGCTGAGCACGGTGGAGGGCAGCGGCAACCTGGTGTTCGGCGGGTTCGGCAGCATCGCCGGCGGGCTGAACGTTTCGATCAGCGGCGCCGGCGACACCGTCAATCCGGGCAATAGCGCTGCCACGGTGCGCGTGTCGGGCAACAGCGACCTGATCTATGGTGGCTTTGGCAGTGTGCCCGGCGGCCTGGCCGTGTCGCTGACCGGCGCCAACGACACGGTGAACCCCGGCGGCAGCGCGGCGACGGTGAACGCCTCGGGCAATAATGAGTTGATCTACGGCACGTTCGGCAGCGTGACCGGCGCGCTGCATGTGACGACCAGCGGTTCGGGCGACACGATCAATCCGGGACTGGATCCTACCACCGTAGCCGCCTCAGGCAGCGACGACCTGATCTATGGCGACTTTACCGCCGCGGGCGGTGGGCTCGACATCTCGATCGGCGGCGCGAATGCCACGGTCAGTCCGGGCATGAGCGCGACCACGGTGCGGGCGAGTGGTGCCGGCGATGTGATCTACGGGACGTTCGGCAGCGTCGGCGGCAGCCTGAACGTATACCTGGGCGGCGCCAACGAGACGGTGAATCCGGGCATCGATCCGGCGACAGTCGTGGCAGCGGGCAACAACGATATCGTCTTCGGCAATTACGGGTCGCCGGCGCGGGGGCTGAACGTATCGGTGACCGGCGCGGGCGATACGATCGCCGCGGGCAACAGCCCGGCGACCGTGCAGGCGGGCCCCGGCAGCCAGGGACTGTGGGTGTGGGGCGGCGCCGGTGGCCTGGATTTCACCGACAATGGCGGCAGCGCCACGGTGGGGGCGGGCAGCGGCGCCACCTCGGTCGCCGGAGGCAGCGCGCCACTGGTGTTCATTGGCGGCGCCGGCAACAGCACCGTTACCGGCGGCGTCGGCGGCACCACATTGTTCGGCGCCGCATCATGCGCCATCACGTTCAGCGACGCGAGCGGCGGCGCCTACATCCTGGCCGGCGCGGGCAACGAGACGCTGAACGCCGGGGGGGCGCACAGCAACGACACGCTGATCGCAGGCAGCGGCGCCGTGACGTTCACCGGCGGCTCGGGGGCGGACAATTTCATATTCTACCAGAACCTGACGGCGGCGGGTGGCGGCGTACACGACGCGATCGCCAATTTCTCGGCGAACGACGTGGTGCACCTGGCGGGATATGGCGGCAACCAGGCCGCCACGGCACTGGCCGCGGCGGTGTCGAGCGGCGGCAACACCACGCTCACACTGTCGGACAACACGCAGATCACCTTCCTGGATGTTGCCAGTGCCAGCGCGCTGGCCGGCCATATCATCTCCGCATAAAGCCTGGCGCACGATCGCGGTGCCGATGGCAGGCTCGCCCGGCCGGGGTGCATGCATCACGAGGTTGGGAGTGGTGCCGCGGCGCCGTATCGTGGTTGTTATCGAAGCTCGGATTCGGCTGGTCAGCAGTTAACGGGATAGCCAGGACGCATGCCGCGCGATGATACCAACGGACTGGCGGCGCTGGTACCGGCCGCGGAGCCCTTGGCGCAACAGCAATCGCGCCACCGGCTGCTGCTGGTATTCGATGAGAACTATTCGCGGAATGGCTATGTCGTGTTCGCCGCGATTCGGCACGTGCAGCGGCAATTGGCGGTGCCGTTTGACTGCCGCGTCGTCGTTCGCGGCAAATACGACGGACCTCGATTTGGCTGGGGCGAACGCGTGCGGATCAGAAGCCGCGCCGCGGTTGCTCCGGGCATGGAGCGGCGGCTCGGGGACCGCCTGCGGCGGAAGCTGGCCCGGTTCCACGTATTGGAAGCGGCCGATCGCTGGACGTGCAACCTTGGCGCGGCCGAACGGCTGGTGTTGCGGGAGATGTTCGACGCGGCTCGCCTGCACGCCGTTATCGTGTTCACCGCTGACCCGGCTTACGGCCTGACGATTGCCAGGCTGGCGCATCTCTACGCCGACCGGCTGGTGCCGCATCTCGTGGTGGTGACGCCGGCTGGCGCGATCGATCCCGCGACCGCTGCCGATCTGCGATGGCTTCGGGTACGGGTGTTGCGCGACGCACGCAACATGCCGTCTCGCCTGGTTCCGCCGCGCGAGTCGCAGCCGATGCCACCGCGCCTGCCCGAAGGCGGCGGGATAACGGACTTGCTCGCCGTATCGTCAATGTTCGACGCGAGCGCGCCCTTCAGTTTCCTCGATCCCGAGTCGTTTCCTTCGCACGACTTGCGCGGCTGCGAGACGGTGTGCTGGCTGGACTGGATCGGACCGCACCTGCCGCTGCCCGAGCGGGTCCGTCATGTGGTGCTATTCTTCCGCCCGGACTGGATGGCGTGCGGCAGCGGCACGCTGTTCGAGAGCGTGGCGCATTGGTTCCGCGCACAGGGCGCGCTGCTAATCGACGTCGCGATCTGGCCTTATGCCGTCAAATTGCGGCCCGAAGAAGCCGAAAGGAAGCTGATCGAGGAGCAGGATTCGATTGGTGCGGCCCTGTATTTTTCCCTGCGTTGCAGCAATAGCGTGCCGTACCTTTTGCGCCGGCTTGCGGCTACCGTGTGCTGGGCGCCGCGGTCGATCATCCGGCAGACCCTGGCCTTGCATGCCCGAGCCGCCAAGCCGCACATCATGCGCGAGGCGATACGCCGGGCACGTATTACCCACATCTATGTCAATCACTACTTCACGCTGGACTTTGCACGGGACCTCATTGCCGGCAGGACGTTCTTTCTCGACACGCATGACATCCAGGCGGTCAATCACGTGCATATCGGGGCGCGCAACCGGCTTACCCGCCGCGGTGACCGGTTCACAAGATTGCTCCGCGAGGAGATGTCGCTTGCCGCGCGGGCCGCGCAGCTGGGCTTCGTCAACCGGGACGAGATGGGGGTTGCCGCACGGTTCATTCCGGCAGACCGGCTATCGTTCATCATTCCGTTGCCGGAGATCCGCGCTTGTCCGCCGAAGGCGCTGGGCCGACCGCCGCAATTGCTCATCGTCGCCAGCAACAATCGTCATAACGAGCAAAACCTTCATTGGTTCGCGGGTCAGGTATTGCCAGCGCTGGGGACGCTGCTTCGGCAATCCGGGCAACAATCCATGGCGCCGCAAATTCATCTCTGCGGTGAGATTTGCTCGGTACTGCCGCCGACCGTCACTCGCTTGTTCAAAACCCACGGCTTTGTCCCGGACCTGCGGTCGGTTTATGAAGCGACGGACCTGGTGCTGCTGCCGGTGGTCGCCGGCGCGGGTCTGGCAATCAAGACCCTCGAGGCATTGCTCTACGAAAAGCCGGTGGTCGCGACTTCGCATGCATTGCGGGGGTTGCCGAATGAGGTCGCCGCCGCGGTCGGATACGAGAATGATCCTGGGGCATTCGCGGCCGCGATCGTGCGTCTGCTGGGATCCCAAGAGTCGCGCGATCGCAGTCGGGAATGTACCAGGCTCGGAGCACGGCTGCTGCGCGAGCAAAGGTTTTATGAGCGACTGAAGCAGGCGATGGATGCGGTGAGACTGTAGGCGAGCGGCTAGGCGTTGCCGAGCAGCTTGTCGGGCAGGCGCAGGCTTGAAATCGCATCGGCCGGCGGGCGGTCACCCAGGTGAAACGGGTTGCCCGCCGGCACCCGCCGCCGGTTGAACGGTTGCTCCCACCATCCGTCCCCAAGTGGATCGAACAACGGCGCCTCGGTCCGGCGGAAGATGACGGCGGCGGCGGCGAGGCCTTCAACTCGCCACATCGGATCCTCGGCCAGGACGTCCGCCATCCTGCCGATCGTGGGGATGTGGCAGTCATCCAGGATCAGCAGCCCGTCAGTTTCGATGTGGGGGTACAGGAAGTGATATTCCAACTCCGGCGCAGGCCAGCCGTGCGGACCATCGAGCAGTACCGCCTGGTAGCGTCGCGCATGTTGGTACAGCGGAAGCGTGCGTTGGGTCGGCCCGAACACGGCCTCGATGCGTTCAGGCTTGGTGAGCGGACACTGTTGGAAGAACGCGACGGAAGACCCGGCGCCATGCTTGCGGTCATCAAGGCAGAATACCGTGTGGTGGGCAGAAATGTTGGAGAACAGAATGGTGCTCTTGCCGCAGCCTGTCTCGGCCGACGCCTGTAGGCTCGGGGGGAGCATACGTTCGAGCAAGCGCAGCACATCGGTTGGGAATGCGCCCGCCCGGTGGCCGCGATCGCCATGGTCCCACGCCTCATACGCATCGACCACGGGCGCGTCGGGCCGGAATGGAGTTGCCACAGGGTCAGTTCCGCAGAAGGCCAAGGCTGCGGCAATCGTCCACCCTGGACCGGTGCAGAAAAAAGCCGCTGACGCGCATCGACAGATCTGTCGAAAGCGCGAGGTGTCCTTCGGAGAATTCGGCATAGTCATAGCCGAGCTCCGCGAGCTGCCGCACCACGGCGGGAACTCGATTGGCGCCCTCGACCATCAACATCGGACGGTGACGCCGCAGCGTCTCCGCGGCACCGGCGATGACATCCGCTTCATAACCTTCCACGTCGATCTTGAGCGCGGCGATCGCCTCGAGCGGGACGTCGAAACGGTCCTCGGCGAGGATGTCGTCAAGTCTGCGGATCGGCCAGGCGACTTCGGTAAATTGCAATCGCGGTGCCGCGATGTCGGGCAGGTAGCGCAACATGTAATCCAGCACGTTTTCCGGGATCGCCCAATCGGTTTCCTGCTCGATGGCCGCGGACGCGAGGCCGCTAACGCCCGTGCCCTCGATGACCGGCATCGTGAAGGCGATCTGCCCGGTGGCATTGCCGAGGCCGGTCATTCTGAAATCGAACTGCGCAGGCCGCATCTGCTTGATGCGTTCCAGGCAGTCTGTGTGCCAGACATTCGGTTCAAATGATACGACCACTGCGTCGCACCCCGTCGCCCAGATAGACGCGACCGAATAACCGAAGTTGGCACCGATATCGAGAATTGCCCCATGCCGGGCGCAGAAATAGCGGAAAACCGCGAACTCGGGCTCGGTCAGATCGCGGCGCGCCAGCATCGCCGGCACCCAGGTGGCGTCGCTGTCCACGCGGACTGCCTCGCCCACCGCAGCCACGTCGGCGGTCCGTTCGTGCTTGATGAAGTAGCGGGCGATAACGTTGCCGATATGCTGGCGGCATGCGGCTTCGCGGCGGGCTCGTGCCAGATCGGCTTGCACTACGGCAAGGTCCTGGGTGGTTTCGATTGGCGCACGGGTGCCGCGCCGCACGGCCGGAAGCCGCCGCAAAATAGCTGCGAAGCGATGCGCTGGCGTACCCGGCAGTTGCATCAGTGCCCCCGAGAGGAACCCGCCTGTTCTCCTTAGCGATGTGTTGGGCTGGTGGCAAAGGGCGCCGCAATCATCCGACCGAAGGCGACCGCAGAAATCCGCCGGGAATCGCCAGATGTCGTGCAGCGCCCAAGATGTGGGGAGGGCGTCAGGATCCCTTGGGAGTCAACAGGTCGGCGATATACTACCTGACAACAGCGCCACGATATCACACCGTCACGCCGGCCTGCTGACCAGCGGCAAGCCCTGCCTGATACGGTTCACACGCCAGCGCGTATTCGTAGACCTTTTCCTGGAATCCGCACCCGAGCGTGTTGGCTACAGTCAGCGCACGGCTGATGGTACGCCGGAGGATACGGTTCAATGCCGAAGCATCGGCGTTCATCAGCGTTCATCCGCGGTTCCATATTGTGGGTCTTCCGGTAATCGTGTGGGCGACTCAGCCAGGATCGAGGGCGTTGGCGGAATACGCGGCATGCTCCTGCGGGGTGAACCGGTTCTCGAATCCACCGGTTGCTACCAGCCGATCAACACTCTGGTAAGCTTTTCCTGCCGTCATGCGATTTAGAAAATGGAACCGCTGATAAACGCGCTTCGCGGCCTGATCCTCAGCCGCGGCTATGCGGCCGAGGCGATGGCGAGGACGGACGGGGCGATGACGCGCCTGGGGCTGACGCTGAACCGTGGCAAGACCCGGCTGTGCGATGCACGGCAGGAGCGGTTCGACTTCCTGGGCTATAGCTTCGGCCCGCAGCCGGATGCGGGAAAACCGCACGTCCGGTTTGATGAGCAAAAAGAGGAAACCGGCTGTTCAGGCAGTACCGCGCGTTTCCTCGACTCTACTGTCGAAATTCCTGCTTAACGCTGCCGCTCGCCGCGTCTGCCCGGCGGGGTGACATCCGCGCTGCCGGATCGCCGCCGCGTCACGGATCATGCGGTGGCGCTGCGCTGCCGGATGAACTCCTCCTCCACGTCGCGCAACTGGTCCTTGCCGAAGAACATCTCTTCCCCGACGAAGAACGTTGGCGACCCGAACGTACCGCGCGCCACCGACGCCTCGGTATTGCGGATCAGCTCCTGCTTCACATCAGCCGATTGCGTCAGTCGGAGCAGATGCTGCGCGTCGAGGCCGTTGGCGTCGAGGACGGCGCGGACCACGTCAGGCTCGTCCAGCTTCTTCGGCTCCGACCACATGTGGCGGAACACCACGTGCACGTAACGCTCGAAGCAGCCCGCCTGCCGCGCCGCGACGGCGCCGCGCATGATCAGCAGCGTGTTGACCGGAAAGAACGGGTTGCGGCGGAAATCTGCAATGCCATGGCGCGCCAGGAATCGCCGCGTCTCAAGCTCGGCAAATTCCCGCTTGTTCCGGATGTCGCGGAACGCCTCGGCGGGCGAGCGGTTGTTGGTCGCCTTGAACACGCCGCCCAGCAGCACCGGCACATAGTCGAAGCGCGCGCCGATGCGTTGCTCGATCGCCGGGATCACCCGGTGCGCGAGGTACGCGTTCGGGCTGCCGAAGTCGAAATGGAATTCCGGTGCGGGCATGTCACCACCGTTCGCCATAGGGCCGCAGGTCGAGCTCGTGCGTCCAGGCATCGCGTGGCTGCTGGTGCAGGTGCCAGTAGGTCTCGGCGATCGAGGACGGATTCATCAGCACATCGGGTTCGATGTCAGCCGTGCCGGAGCGCTCCTGCCGGCGCTGCCGCACCCAGGCGGTATCGACGCCGGAATCGATCACCAGGTGCGCCACGTGGATGTTCCGCGGCCCGAGTTCGCGCGCCATGCTCTGCGCCACCGCGCGCAGGCCGAACTTGGCGGCGGCGAACGCGGCATAGCCGGTGCCGCCGCGCACGCTGGCGGTCGCGCCGGTGAAGAAGATCGAGCCGCGGCCATGCCGCAGCATCAGCCGCGCGGCCTCGCGCCCGGCCAGGAAGCCGCCATAACAGGCCATCTCCCACACCTTGCGGAACACGCGCTCGGTGGTGTCGAGAAGCGGAAAATTGACGTTGGCGCCGACGTTGAAGATGCAGACTTCCAAAGGCGCGCTGCGATCGGCCTCGCCCAGGAACGCGGCGACGGACTCCTCCTTGCGCGCATCCAGTGTGAGGCCGGTGCAGCGCCCGCCGGCGGCCTCGATTTCGGTGACCAGCGGCGCCAGCTTGTCGTCGTTGCGGCGGCCGGCGAACACGGTGTAGCCGCCGGCGGCGAAGCGGCGCGCGATCGCGGCGCCGATGAAATCGCCGGCACCGATCACGGCGGCCGTGGCATTGCGCGGATCGTCCATCGCGGTTTGCTCCTCCGGTTTGCTCCCCGGGTTGCTCCGGGTTGCACGCGGCGTACCGGCGGGGCCATTGCCGCCGGCCGTGCTAGTCTGTGTCCCTCTGGCGCGGGCAGCCACGGCAGGCAAGGGAGCGGCGAGCATGAAAGTGGGCGTGATCGGTCTGGGCACCATGGGCATGGGCGCGGCGCTGAACCTGCACAGGAAGGGCCACGCCGTCACCGGCTGCGACGTGCGCGAGGCGGCCCGCGCGGAATTTGGGGCCGCCGGGGGCGCCGCGGTCGGTTCGCCTGCGGAATTTTCCCCCGATCTGGAAGCGGTGGTGGTGTTCGTCATCAACGCCGCGCAGACCGAGGCCGTGTTGTTCGGCCCCGGCGGCTGCCTGGCACGCCTCGCCGCCGGCACGGTGATCCTGTGCTGCGCCACGGTGGCGCCGGAAGCCGCCCGCGCGCTGGGCCGGCGCATCACGGAAGCGGGTTTCCTGATGCTGGATTCTCCGGTCTCCGGCGGCAGGATCGGCGCGCAGGCGGGCACCATGACGGTGATGGCGTCCGGCTCCGACGCAGCGTTTGCCAAGGCGCAGCCGGTGCTGGACGCGGTTTCCACCAAGGTGTGGAAACTCGGCGCCGAGCCGGGCATCGGCAGCACGGTGAAGATGGTGAACCAGTTGCTCGCCGGCGTGCATATCGCGACTGCGGCCGAGGCGCTGGCGCTCGGCATCCGCGCCGGCGCCGATCCGCGCACCTTGTTCGAAGTGATTTCGAGTTCGGCCGGCAGTTCGTGGATGTGGCAGAACCGTGTGCCGCATATTCTGGATGGCGACGATACGCCGCTGTCGGCGGTGAATATCTTCGTCAAGGACCTGGGCATCGTGCTGGACCAGGCCCGCGCACTGACGTTTCCGCTGCCGCTCGCTGCCGCAGCGCATCAGTTGTTCCTGGCGGCGGCGGCACATGGCGAGGGCGCCAAAGACGACGCGTTCGTGATTCGGGTCTGGCAGGCGCTGGCGGGCATTGCGTTGCCGGGCCGGGGGCGGGGTGACGGATAATCGGGGCGATGCGAATGGTGGTCGGGTGGTGCATCGCCGGCCGGTCGAGCGAGCAGGTGGTGGCGGGTGAAGTGAAGGCGTGTGCGCGGTGCATCGGGCATGCAACGACCGCGGCGGCAAGCAACCTGCGCCTGTGCCTGCTGCTGAACTTCCGCCCGCCGTGACTGGAAGTTCCATCGGTTGGCCCGGTGCGGATTGCAGGGCGGTTATGTGCAAACCTCGGCGGACCGGCCGCGCTCCTGGTCTGGTTGAAGATTCACCACAAAGGCACCAAGACACCAAGTTTTCGCAGCGCGAGCTTTGGTCGCAAGCAAACCGCGGACACGTTAGCTAAGTACTTTATTGCGTAAATGCAGTGACGTGTCTTTGAACGTGTGGTTGCGTACGGGACGCGAGGATCCGAATATTGGAACCGCATATGATTGCGAATAAACGTAGATAAATCCGAGCTGTACTCTCTATCCACGTTCATTTGCGTTCATCTGCGGTTAGAATGTTCTTCTGTCGCAGGACCTGACGACTTTGCCTTAATTAATGAAAATACGTCACTGAAATTATGAATCACACCACCAAGGCAATTCGATTGCCGCCGCGACCCGCCCAACGTTCATCAGCATCATCCGCGGTTCCATGCAACACTGCCCTACCCCAAGGCCGATCGCATCCGACCGATATCGCTTGCCCGTCTCGACCCGGCCGTACTATCGTCCCCGGCTTCAAACGCAGGGGAAGCGCACATGTCCTACTCGCTCCGAGGGCCAGCCGCGGCCAAGACCGGTGACTGGCGCGACGTCGTCCGCAAGGGATTTGACAGCTTCGATGCGCAGGTGGGCACAACGTCGGCCGATAAATCGGAATCCTGCGAGGCGAAGATCTGGTACCGCCAGAAGCGCAAATGGACACATATCACCGGCGCCACCGGCCACGGCGCCGGCCACGCCGAAATGCACGCCCTGTCCCAGTTCATCACCAACATCTGCTCTAACAAGGTGAGCAAGTTCCGCGCGCTGCAGGACGAGGTCGAGAACAAGTCCGGCGTCCGGGTGGAATGCGAATCGAAGCCATGCTGCGTGTATTGCTCGGCGATTCTCGGATTGCTCGGCATCACGCCGAAGGACAAGGACACCAAAAAATCCCCCGATCGCATGGGCAGTACGCAATGGGGCATGACCAGCAGCCTGCGCTCGTTCGTCTCCGACGTTTCGGACTACCCGGAAGCGATCCTGGCGATGATTGACGGCAGGGTATGAACCGGCCGCCAACGCTGACCCGTCGCGCGGCAGCCCCCGCGCCGCCCCCGCGCCGCCACGCCCGCCCCCGCGCCATCGCGCGCCCGCCCCCGCGCCATCGCGCGCCCGCCCCCGCGCCGCCGCGCAGCCGCCTCCACGCCCGCCGCCACGCCGCCCCCCGGCCGCTATTTCTGCCGCGGCCGGTAGCCATCCGTCAGCGTGCGCAGGAACGCGATGATGTCCGCCTCGTCGGCCGCGCTCATCGCCGGCCGATCGCCGGCCTTGCGATCGAACGGCGGATCGGCCACGTCGACATTGGCCTGAAACTGCGGCGGGATGTCGTTGTATTTTTCCACCGTCCCGCCGGCGCCTCGCGGATAGACGCGCTGCGGCGCGGTGTCGCGGAAATCGTAGAAATCCATCACCGCCTGCAGCGAATGAAACACGCCGTTGTGGAAGAACACGCGCCGTGTCGCGACATTGCGCAGCGTGGGCGTCAGGAACATGCCGCAATACTGCGTCTGCTCCTGCATGTCGTCGCGCCAGGGGCCGCAGATGCCCAGGTCGAAATACGCCGGATCGCGGTTGGCCGCCAACGCGGGATTGCGCGGCGCGGCGAGCGCCTCGAACTGGTGGTCGGTGAACAATGGCGGGCGTCCGTCCGGCGTCGGCTGGTCGAGGTGGCAGCCGCCGCAATTCGCCTTGGCGGGATCGTTGAACAACTGGTAGCCGCGAAGCTCGGTCGGGGTGAACCGGGCCTTGCCCTCCAGCCAGGCATCGAACTTGCTGCTGTAGGGATGGAAGCTGGCATCCTCGATCTGGTAGCGCGCGACGGAGAACAATGCCTCGGCGACGGCAAAATGCGGGTCGGCGAAGATGGCTGGACCGAACAACTGCCGCATGTCCGTCGCATAGGGCGCATGCCGCAACCGCGCCGCCACGGCCGCGACGCTGCCGCCGTCCATCTCCAGCGGGTTGAGCATCGGCACCAGCGCCTGCTGCTGCAGCGTGTCCGCCCGGCCGTCCCAGAACAATCCGCCCTGCGGCACCATGTTCACCGCTGTCTGGACTGTGTCCTGCGCCGTCTTCTGTGTCCGCGCCGTGGTTTGGCCCAGCGATGCCATCTGCGCCAGGCTGACGTTCTCGTTCTCCTCGTTATCCGGGCCGATGCTGAAATTGGGCTGCCGCTCGAGATACATCAGCGACGGCACCGCGCGCACGCCCTGCTGGGACATGGCCGGCCCACCGGTCATCGCCGGCGCGCCGTTGGGCGGCCCGTAATCGTGCCGCGGGCTGTGGCAGGACGCGCAGGCGAGCTGGCCGGACGCCGACAGGCCGCGGTCGAAGAAGATGCGCCTGCCGAGTTCCGCCATCGCCGACAGCGGCGCCACCGGCGGGCGCACGAGGTGGATGGGGTGAGGGTTCCAGCCGTCCGGCACGGCGGGCGCGTCGGGCGCGGCGGGGTGGATGGCGGTATCGAGCCCGGCCACGACGGGCGACGGCGCTGCCGCCACCCACGCGCAGGCCCCGAGCGATAGCCCGAGGCCGACGATCCGCGCGCGGTGGCGTCGCATCCGGGGTTCAGTGCGTGGCCGGCGGCCTGGCCTGAACGTCGCCGGTCGCCGGATCGAGGTAAAGCGCGGTGTCGCGGCGATTTCCATGGAAGTCGAACATGTCCATCACCGAGCCGGCGGTGGCATCGAAGGACCCGCCGCCGAGACGCTGGCCGTGCAGCCAGTTATCCTCGATGAAGCGCACCACCGAGGCCTGGGTGATCTCGGTGTGGCTGACATGGTTGGGCTTCGCCCAGGGCGAGACCACCAGGAACGGGATGCGCGTGCCGGGACCGCAGCGGCCGTTCACCGGCTTGCCGTCCACGCCCGCCATCGGCGTGCCGCTGCCGCACATGCCGGCGCCGTTGAGCTGGTCGGCCTGCGCGTCCGCCGAGGCATTGGTGGGCTTCACGAACGCATGGTCGTACCAGCCGTCGGAATCGTCCCAGGTCACGATCACCGCGGTGTTCTTCCAGTCCGGCTGCTGCTGCAGGAAGTTGATCACCGCGACCGTGCCGTTTTGCTCATCCAGCGGGTCGGAATAGCCGGCATGGCCGTCCTGGTAGGCGGGCAGCTTCAGATAGACCACGGACGGGAAATTGCCCGCCTTCACCGCGTTATAGAAATCCTGCAGCCCGTACTGGTGGTTGGCCGGGTCCGGCGTCTTGCCGTCATGCTCCAGGCTGTAGCCGATGGCGCTGAGCGAGCTGGGACGCTCGTGCTTCGGATTGGCGGTGGAGGCGTAGTACTGGAACCAGTTGTGGTGCGGGATGTAGTCGACCACGTTGCTGCCGACGACGGTGGAATGGGTGCTGCGCTTGCAGCCGGTGGTGCCGTTCGCGTTGGTGGCCTGCAGCGTGAAGCCGCCCATGAAGCCGCCCCAACTGATGCCGGCGGCGTTCAGCAGGTCGCCGATGTTCTTGCCGGTCATCATCGCCTGGTCCGCGGGGACCGAGCACACGTCGTAGCCGGGATCGACATCGTTGATCATCGTGATGCCGCCCTGGCCGTCATTGATGTAGTACGACACGGCCTGGAGCGTGGAGGGCTTCTTGCTGGTGGCGACGATGTGCATGCCGTTGGTCTGGCCGGCGATCACCTCCAGCGCGCCCGGCGTGGACGGGCCATAGGTGTCGGTCCAGGCATTGTCGCTCATGGCGAAATGCTGCGCGTAGTGCCACATGGCGGTGACGGTGTTGCCGTCGTAATAGCCCATCACCTGTCCCTTGGTGCCGAACGCGCCGACGCCGCCGGGCGTGCCCTTGCCGGTGTATTTCGGAAACAGATCCATCTTGCCGGCATGCGACGCCTGCTGCTCGGCGGTGTAGGCGTGGTTCTGGTCGGCGGTCGCGGCCTGGGTGCGGTCCAGCCGGAACGGATTGGCGGCGCCGTCGCCGTTCTCCTTGTTGGTGAAGTTCGGATTGCTCTTGAGCAGGTTCGCACGGACCAGGTTGTCGGTTCCCGGGGTGTTGTGCGCGGCGATGAAGCGCGGCTCGCCCTTTACGTTAGCCGCCTTCGGATAGGTGGCGAAATAGTGGTCGAACGAGACGTTCTCGTTGAAGATGACCACCACGTGCTTGATCGGCGTGGCGGTCGCCAGCGCGTCCTGCGGACTCGGGCCGCCAAGTCCGGCAGGCGCGACGGCCCCGTCGGGCGCGGCGGCGGCCGGTGCGGCGGCGGCGGCGGTCAGCATGGCAGCCGCGGCGAGCGGCAGGACAATTCGGACAATCATAACGTTCCCCGATGTGATTGCGGTCGCGGGTTACCTACGGCAGCCAGGCCCGGAGTGGTGTGACTGAATTATGACCGCCTGGCGGCGTCGGGACGAGCCGCCACCGGCGGCGGACGGCGGCCCGTGCCGCGCCGCCCCGGTGGCTGTGCCTCCTTTAGTGTGCTTAAAATCACCACTCACGGCACATCATCTGTGCGAGGAGCGGAGAAATCATGGACCTGCTCGCTG